>Ga0308157_10002067_pt1 | contig 35651 bp, 33 predicted proteins | sample PhyBR1_FD_201035 | JGI IMG/M metagenome (GOLD analysis project Ga0308157, IMG submission 201035) | Phyllosphere microbial communities from UC Gill Tract Community Farm, Albany, California, United States - DLSLB.R1 | ecosystem: Host-associated > Plants > Phyllosphere > Unclassified | place: USA... | reverse complement strand
CCGTCAGCTTGCCGCCGAGCGCAATGCCCAGCGTCGCGCCGACGAGCTGCGCGCGCAGGCCAGGCAGATCATCGCCGACCGCAAGCTGCCGCGTGCCGGTGAGCTGGAATACCGTTTCAACGATGGCGCGCTGATCCGCACGATGCTGGTCACCGAGGCGCTGCGTACCCAGTTGGCCAATGGTGCGCTGGTGATCGCCCGTCACGGCGAGAGTTTCGAGCTGCTGCCGCGCATGGCAGCAGAGAAGGTGCGGGAACGTGATGCCAGCCTGATCGTGCTCGACCACGGCCAGAGCGCGGACACACCGATTTCCACAGGCAACGCTGAAGACGACGCCTACTACGCCCAGTTCCAGGTGCCTGACGACCTGATGTGGTGAGTGCGGCGCCCGTGCGCTGGCAGGGGTTCGGGGTTCACGCGCATCGGCGCGACGCCACACCTTCAGCGGATGGGGCTGGTGTGGCAGATCTTGTTCAGACAGCTGTACGCACTGCGTCCCACGCCTTGAAATGTGCCCACGCAGGCGTCAATTTGCCTGCGTTGCTGTACGTGGAGACAGGACATGGCTACCGGTTGGGCGGGCGACACCGCCGTTCAGGATCAGATCGACGCCACCGTCGAGGACGCGATCAAGCGTGCACGCAGCCGCATGCCCAGCGGCCCGGGGCTGGAACATTGCGAAGAGTGTGATGCGCCGATTCCAGAGGCGCGGCGCAAGGCCGTGCCCGGGGTGAGGTTGTGCATTGCCTGCCAGCAGGCGAAGGACGAAGACGAGGCGTTTGCCGGTTACAACCGGCGCGGTAGCAAGGATAGCCAGCTGCGTTGAGGGGCTGTGACGTCCGCCGCCGCTGTGGCTTTGGACCTTGTTATGGGCCTGGTTCTGTTTGTCATCCACGCGAAGGCGAGGAGTGCTTTGGCTCTGTTTCTGCTCGTCATCCCCGCGCAGGCGGGGATCGCTCTGGATTTGGCTCGACAGGCAATGCAAGAGCAAAAGCCAACAACAAGAGCAAATATCAACAACAAGAGCGATTCCCGCCTGCGCGGGAATGACGGCGTAAAAGAGCAAAGCCCAAAGCCCAAAGCCCAAAGCCCAAAGCTCAAAGCTCAAAGCCCAAAACCCAAAACCCAAAACCCAAAACCCAAAACCTCAGCTCTTCCCCGGTCCCGGTAGCACACCATTCAAGTACTGCTTCTGCACCACCCGCGGTACCAGTCGCGGTCGCTCCATCAACACAAATCGCACGCCTTTCACCGTCTGCGGCGCGGCCTTGCTGACAAAGCCAAAGCGCTCATACACCGGGACTGCGATCTCGGACGAGTTGACCGTGTATTCGCGGCGCCCATGCATGCGCAACGCATGCTCCCAAAGCAGCCGCGCGATGCCACGCCGGCGGGTGCCGCGGCTGACAAACAGGTGATGGATATGGCTTTCGCCGCGTATTGCGATCATGCCGGCGAGTGTGCCGGCATCTTCCACGAGGTAGTGGGCAAACTCCTTGTCAGCCAGCCGTTCGGCAAAGCTTGCCGGGGTCAGTGAGGCCAGAAAGGCATGTGCACTCGCGCCACTGTCGGCGTCGAGCAGGTGCCGCGCCAATGGCGTGACCAGTGCACTCAGCGGCGCAGCATCAGCGACATTGGCGTCGCGCAAAGTGATGTCTTGATCCACGTCTTCCCCCATGACCCGTCCCTGGAGGCAGGGGCGTGGGCGGAAGCATACCCGCAGCGGGTGCGTCATGAACGGGCGCGGCGCCGCAGCTCAGTGCTTCGCGCCGCCGAGCCGGAAGCTGCCGCTCCAGCGCAGCATCGCGAACAGGCACCACAGCCAGCCGGCGCTGGCGATCAGGCCGCCGACCAGGCCGATATGCTGCATGCCCAACTGCAGGCTGACCTGGCTGCCGATCAAGGCGCCGGCGCCAATGCCGATGTTGAAGATGCCCGAGAACAAGGCCATCGCCACGTCGGTGGCATCGGAGGCCAGGTTCAGCACCTTGGATTGCATCGACAAGGCGAAGCTGATCATCGCCACGCCCCATACCGATACCAGTGCATAAAGCAGCCAGCTGCTGTGCAGGCCCGTGCGCAGCAGCAACAAGCTGGCGGCCAGGGTGCCGATGGCGGTCAACAGGAAGCCGCGCGGCCAACGCAGGCCATAGCGCGAGAACAGCACGCTGCCGACGAAACCCATGCCGCCGAACAGCAGCAGGACCAGGGTGGTCACGTGTGCATCGAAACCACCGATCTTCTGCACGAACGGCTCGATGTAGCTGTAGCCGGTGAACTGGGCGGAGATCACCACCATCACCAGCAGGTACAAGGCCATCAATGCGGGGCGGCGCAACAGCAGGGGAATGCTGCTGGCCGAGCCGCTGTTCTGGCTGGGCAGGGCAGGCAGCAAGCGTGCCAGCACCAGCATCACCAACAGGGCGACGCCGCCGATGGTCATGAAGGTGATGCGCCAGCCCAGCAGCTCACCCACGATGCGACCCAGCGGAATGCCCAGCACCATCGCCACCGAAGTGCCGGTGGCGAGCAGGCCGAGGGCCTGCGGGCGTTTGTCCTGCGGTGCCACGCGCACCGCCAGTGAGGCGGTGATCGACCAGAACACCGCATGGGCCAGCGCGATGCCAACGCGGCTGGCCATCAGTACCGGGTAGCTCCAGGCCACGCCGGACAGCACGTGGCTGGCGATGAACAGCGCAAACACGCCCAGCAGCAGCTTGCGGCGGTCCATGTTGCGGGTCAGCAGCATGCACGGCAGCGAGGTCAGGGCGACTACCCAGGCGTAGATGGTCAACATCAGCCCGACGTGCTCGATCGGCTTGCCGAAGCTGGCGCCGATGTCGCTGAGCAGGCCTACCGGGACGAATTCGCTGGTGTTGAAGACAAAAGCTGCCAACGCCAGGGCGATGACGCTGAGCCAGCGTTGGCGGTCGGAGCGCTGGTCGTGGAGTTCGGCAACGGCAAAAGCGTCGCCTGCCTGCGGGGCAGGGCATGAGGTATCGGGAGAGGCGGACATTGCGTGCGGGCTTGCGACCGGGCCGGTCGCTCAATGCAGGCGATTTTCGCACGGGTCATATGGACGCGAGCGGAACGCTGTGGATCGTAGCGTTGGTGATGGAGCGGTGTTCAGCTGGGTTCGGGTTCGGGTTCGGGTTCGGGTTCGGGTTTGGGTTCGGGTTTGGCTTTTGCTTTGGCTTTGGCTTTGGCTTTGGCTTAGGTATTGGTTTTTGCTTTACGCCGTCATCCCCGCGAAGGCGGGGATCGCTTTGGCTTTTGCTCTTGCGTTGGTTGTAGAGCCAACGCAAGAGCCAGAGCGATCCCCGCCTTCGCGAGGATGACGGCATACGGCCAAGGCCAGAGCCAGAGCGATCCCCGCCTTCGCGAGGATGACGGCATACGGCCAAGGCCAGAGCCAGAGCGATCCCCGCCTTCGCGGGGATGACGGCATACGGCCGAGGCCAGAGCCAGAGCGATCCCCGCCTTCGCGAGGATGACGGCATACGGCCAAGGCCAGAGCCAGGGCCAGGGCCAGGGCCAGAGCGATCCCCGCCTTCGCGAGGATGACGGCATACGGCCGAGGCCAGAGCCAGAGCCAGAGCGATCCCTGCTCCGTCCTGTTCAGCCGTCTCCGTGCACGGTTGTGGGCATCGCGTCGCCGCCGCGCCAGCGGCGCAGGCCGCGCTGGAAGAACAGGCTGTTGGGGATCTGCATCAAAGTGCCGTCGACCGGGCCACCGACTTCATGCAGGGTCGTGTAGATCAGGTTGATGTCGGTGACTACGCCCTTCAGCCCGGGCTTCTCGCCGTTCTCCAGCAGCTCGATCTGGTCGCCCAGGCGGAACGGGCGGGTGGTGAAGATCAGGAAGGTGCAGAAGATGTTGGACAGCACGCTCCAGGCGGCGAAGAACGCCACCGCACCGACCGCGGCAAAACCAGTAAACGCGGTCCACAACACGCTGGCCTGTACGTGAAGTGCCTGCAGGATGGCGACCAGCGCCACCGTGCCGATGACGAAGTTGGACAGCCGCCGGATCGCCATCTCGATCTGCGCCGGCAGCGTGTAATGGCGGCCAAGCCGTGCCAGCAGGCGCCGGGTCAGCAGGCGCAGCAGCCAGGCCACGGCCAGGATCAGCAGGATGCTCAGGCCGGTATTGATGGGTTCAATCCATTGCTGCATCGAGGCGGGGAGGTAGTGCTTCATGCGGTTTCCTTGCGGGTGCGTCAGTGCTTCAGTGCAGCGTCGGTGTGGCGGGGATTGCCGTCGTTATTGGACGGGTTGATGTTCAACAGCCGGGCCAGCAACGGGTAGATGTCGACATTGTCGATTGGCGCGATGCTCACGCCCGGTGCAAAGGCTGGACCGTAACCGATGAACGGTGAATACATGTCTGGCAAGGTGTTGTCATAGCCGTGCTCGCCGAAAAGTTCATGGTTCTTGCGCTTTTCGGCCATGCGGGTGGTGACCTGCCAGCCCAGCTCGGCGGTGCAGATATAGGCCGGTACACGGCGGTGATGACCATATTCAAACCGGGCCGGGATCTGCTCGCGGGTCATGCACTGGATGTGCGGGATGCTGCCAGCGAGCAGCTGCTGCGCTGCCGCTTCACCACCGGGCAGGGCGTCGAATGAGGCATAGGCGCCGGTCCAGCCGAAGTCGAGCTTGCTGACATCGACGATGTCATCCAGCAGGACCTGTTTGCTCGGGTCGGTGGCAGTCATGCCGTGGTCGGAGGTGACCACGATGTTGATCTTCTGTTGCAGCCCTTGAGTGCGGATTCCGGCCAGCAGCTCACCAATCGCCGTATCCACCTCGCCCAGCGCGGTGTTCAATTCAGCCGAATCCGGGCCGTGGCGATGGCCCATGGTGTCGACCTTGTCGAAGTACAGGGTGATGAAATGCGGGCGCTGCGTGGCGGGCAGTGCCAGCCATTCCAGCACTTGCTGCACGCGTTGCTGCGAGGTCACCGTGATGTCGAAGGGGCGCCAGAACTCCGGCCGGGCGCCGTGCACCGGTGCTTCAGAGCCGACCCAGAACATCGCCGCAGCGCGACCGCCCTGTTCGCGCACGCTGGTCCACAGTGGCTTGCCGTCGTCCCACCAGCGTTCATCGCTGACCGTGGCTTTGTCGAACATGCTGAAACGCACGCCGGGGATGGCCGGGTCAGTCATGAAATTGGCGATGACGCCGTGGTGGTCCGGCCGCAGGCCGGTGACCAGGGTGTAGTGGTTGGGGAACGTGATCGAGGGGTACGAGGGCCGCATGTATTCGGCACGGGCGCCACCAGCCACCATCCTGGACAGGTTCGGGGTCAGGCCGCGGTCCAGGTAGTCGTTGCGGAAGCCATCAATGGAAACCAGGATGACTGGCGCCTGTGCTTCTTGTGGCATGCGCTGGGGGCGTGCCGGAGCTTCGGTGACGGGCGGGGCGCTGGCACAGCCAGCCAGGGCGAGGGCGGCACAAAGCAGCAGGACGGGAGTACGCAACATGGGCATCAGCAGTTTTGGCGAACGACGATTGTCGGCCAGGGGGGGCATTTGCCGCCAGTCAGGGGCCGGCTCCCGGCCGCTTCGGCAAAGCCTGATCCGGGTTTAAACCTTTTTGCTGCTTGCTGCATCCAATGGATATGCTCGACGCCACCGTGACCGCCACTGCTCCCTCTCCGCCCGTCGTCGTCGATGACGCCGCGCTGGCCCGTGCCGCCGCGGCAGGTGACACCCGCGCCTATGAACGCATCTATCGGCGCCACTCGCCGCGGCTGTACGCCTTGCTGTGGCGCCTGTGCGGTGGCAACGCGGCGCGCGCGGAGGATGTGCTGCAGGAAACCTTCATCCAGGCTTGGCGCAAGCTGCCGCAGTTCCGCTTCGAGAGTGCGCTGGCGACCTGGTTGCACCGGCTGGCGGTCAACACCGCGCTGATGGAGCTGCGCGGGGCCACGTTCGAATCGCTGGACATCGGCGAGTCGGGGATGGACCTGTTGGCGGAGATGGCCGATACACCGCGTTGCCACGCTACCGGCATGGATCTGGAACGCGCGCTGTTGACGCTGCCGCCACGTGCCCGTGCGGTGCTGGTGCTGCATGACATTGAAGGCTGGAAACACCAGGAAATCGCTGTGGAACTGCAGATGGCTGTCGGTAGTTCCAAGGCCCAGTTGCACCGTGCACGCAGTTTGTTGCGCACGCGGCTTGGAGACGCACGATGAACAACCACGACAACAACCATGATGAGGTGCTGGCGCAGCGCTTGCGTGATCTGCCAGCCGAACGGATACCGCCGGCAGCGGTCTGGGAACGCATCTCGGCAGGGCTTGAACAGACGCCACGCAGCGAGCCGATTGTCGTGGCGTCGGTGTCTCCACTGGCCGATGCCGTGGCAAGGCGTGCACCTCGTCGACATTGGCCGCGCCATGCCGCTGCCGCGGCCGTGGTGGCGCTGGTCGGTGTGGCCAGCGTGCTGCTGTTGCCCCGGCAGCCGACGGCAGCGGTCGCCATCGAGGAATCCTCGCTGCAGCATCAGGCCAACACCATTACGTACCAATACCGGCAGGCGATGGCGACGATTCCGCAGGAAAACCTGCCTGTCGAACTGCAGCCAGCACTGCGTGAGCTGGATGCAAGTGCAGGCAGCATCCGCAGCGCCATCGCCCAGAGCCCCGATGCCGGTTTCCTGCTTGGCCAGTTGCAGCGCACGTATGCGTTGCGGCTTGAACTTACCCGGAAGGGCTTGAACCCTGCTGGACTTTCCACCTGAAGGAGCATTCGATGAAAGCCTCTATTCGTTTTCTGTTGGCAGCCGGCGTGCTGCTGGCCCCGTTCGGCAGCGCATTGGCGCAGACCGCCGTCAACCGTACGCTGCCGCTGTCCAATGGTGGACGCGTCGAGCTGAGCAATGTCGCCGGTTCGGTGACCGTGCGTGGTTGGGACCGCAATGAAGTGCAGTTGACCGGCACCCTTGGCGATGGCCAGCGGTTGGATGTGGAAAGCAGCGCCAACCGTGTCGCGATGAAAGTGGTCTATCCACGCAACAGCCATAGCAGCCGCGGGGCGGTGCTGGAGCTGCGCGTGCCACGGGCGGCGGAGCTGCAGGCCAGTACCGTGAGTGCGAACCTGGATGTCGCGGAAGTGGACCTGCGCAGGTTGCAGGCAAGTTCGGTGAGTGGTTCGGTCACTGCGCGGGGGCAGGCCGGTGAGGCTGAGTTGACCTCAGTCAGCGGTGACGTGCAGTCACAGTTGCGCACGTCGCGGCTGAATACAACTACCGTCAGCGGTGAGATCGACGCGCGCGGTGGCAGCGGTGAGGTATCCGCCAATTCGGTGTCCGGTGAGATCACGCTGGACCTGGGCAACGTGCAGCGGCTGAGTGCCGAATCGGTCTCCGGTGATCTGGGTGTGCGCAGCAGCGGCTTGCAACCGGGCGGCCGCGTCAATCTGGAAACGGTGAGCGGTTCGGTCACGCTGACCTTGCCGGCACGCACTTCGGCACAGTTGAAGGTCAAAAGCTTCAGTGGTGACATCCGCTCCGATGTTGGCCAGGTGCAGCGTCCCCGCCATGGGCCGGGCAGCAGCCTGGATGCGCGCATCGGCAGTGGCGATGGTGATATCGCCATCCAATCACATTCCGGTGATGTCCGCGTAAGCCTGGGCCGCTGAGGTAACCATGGCGCCCCCTCCCTTTGCCGCGGCGGGGGAGGAGGCTCCAGCTTCCACGTTCCGTGCGGCGCCTAGCGGGCCGCCAGCGCCAAGCCCTGGACCACGCCGAACGAAGGATCGCCATGCACCAGCCTGGCGGTGGGGAAGGCGGCTGCCGCAGCGTGCTGGATGTAACCGGCGCGGGACATGCCGCCGGTCAGGAACACCGCTGCCGGGTCGTGGCCGATGTCGCTGCGCACCTGCTGCAGCAAGGCCTCCAGCTCGCCCAGGTAGCTGCCCGCCGCCGCCGCGAGGTGCGGTGCGTCGATGTCGACCGACAGGCCCTTCTCGATGAAGTCCAGGGTGCTGTTGTGGGTTGCCTGGCTGCTCAGGGCGATCTTGCATTGTTCCACCGCGCGGTACAGGCGCGCGGTGTTGCCGGTGTCCTGCAGGGCCTGCAGGCGCGGGCCGTACGGCAGTTCCACCGAATCGTAGTTGTGCTGGCGGAAATCGCGCTGGCGGGTCATGTCCTGCACCATCGCCGCTTCCACGTAGTGGTGCGCCGGCACGCGGGTGATACCACGGCCGAACAGCGGCATGTAGCCGGCCAGGCTCAGGGCCAGATCGATGTCCGTACCACCACGGGCGATACCCCAGGCGCAGTGGATCTGCGGTGCATCCGCGCCGCCGACGCTTGCATGCGCGATATCGGTGGTACCACCGCCAACGTCGACGATCACCGCCTCGTGGCGTTCGCTGCTGACAGCGTGGTAGTGCATGGCCGCGGCGGCGGGCTCCTCGAGGAAGTCCACTTCGTCGAAACCAGCGGCGTTGGCCGCATTGCGCAGGATATCAAGGGCCTGGTCGTTGCCGGCGGCACCAATCGAGCTGCGGAACTGCACCGGTCGCCCAAGCAGAACGCTGCGCACGTTGTGCTGCAACTGCCGCGAGGCGGTCAGGCGGATGTGTTCAAGGATGTGCGTGGCGATGCCGGTGATGGTCTGCTTGGCACGCGGATGCAGGTTGTAGCCCAGCATCGACTTCGGGCTCTGCACCAGGTTGCCTTCATTCTCCTCGAAGTAGGCCTCAAGTGCATCGTCGCCATACACCGCGTTCTGCAGCAGGGCGGTTGAGCTGCGCGGTTCGCGGATGCGTTCCTCCATCCATTGCCTGCGCACCACCCGCAGGGCGGCGCTGCGCAGTTGCTCATGCGTGCGAGTGGCACCAACCGCGCGGGCATCGCGGCGGCCGGACTCGATCAGCTCATCAACCTGCGCTTCCAGCGCCGGGGTAAGCTCAAAATCATTGGGGTCACGCATCACTTCGGGGAAGTACACCGTGGTGCGGAACTGCTGGGCGTCGCCGAAGCTGACCGGCACTACCTTGCCGTCGATGTGCGCGGCCGCTGCCGAGTTGCTGGTGCCAAAGTCGATGCCGAGTTTCATGATGCGGGCGCGTTCTGCTGGTCGATCGGCCGCGCACTTTACTACGCGGCCGGCGGCTTGGCTTCACGCGCGGGGCGTGGCCGGCGGTTCCAATGCCGCCAGCCGCGCCTGCCAGGCGGCGGGCGTCTGCGGTTTGATGAACAAGGCGACGATCTCGGGATGCTGCTGGCGTGCCGTCCGCTCCAGGCGAGCCACGCAGGCCTCGATCTGCGTGGTGCTGCAGCGATCATCGAAAGCGGCGCTGAGTGCGGCCAGCACCTGGTTCGGTCCCACCTGGATGGTCAGGATGCCATTGGCGGTCTCGATGTCGGCATCGTCGCGTGCAAGCTGCAGCAAGGCCTCGCCCAGCTCGGGATGGGCTGGTTCGCCGATCAGCAGGCCCTTGGTCTCACGGGCAAGCAGGAACGCTGCCGTCGCCAGCACGGCGGCAATGCCGATGGACGCGATGCCGTCGAGTTCGGGCATGTCCAGCAGCTGCGCGCCGGCCAGGCCGGCCACGGCGATCAGCAGCCCGAGCAGTGCGGCAGTGTCCTCCAGCAGCACGGTGAAGGTGCTGGGGTCCTTGCTGCGGCGAAACGCCTCGAAGTAGCCATGACGCCCCTTGCCGAGGCGGAATTCGCGCAGTGCCACCCACCAGGAGCTGCCCTCGAACAGCAATGACACGCCAAGCACGATGTAGGCGATGGTCGGGTCGCCGGCGGGCTGCGGGCTGTGCAGGTGGGTGATGCCTTGATACAGGGAGACGCAGGCGCCCAGCGCAAACACCAGCACGGCGACGATGAAACTCCAGAAGTACAGCTCGCGGCCACGGCCCAGTGGATGGTTGCGGTCCGGGGGCTTGCTGGCGCGGTTCAGCCCATGCAGCAGCAACAGCTCGTTGACGGTGTCCACCAGCGAGTGCACGCCTTCGCTGAACATGGCCGAGCTGCCGGAGATCGCGGCAGCGATGAATTTGGCGATGGCAATGCCGAGGTTGCCGGCCAGGGCAACGTAGATGACGAAACGCGAGCCGTGGGTTCTTTCCATCAGATCTGTCCGGAATTGCCGTTGCACAGGGACTTTCAGGTCCAGGCCGTGGCGGTGGCGTGAGTGCGCTTGGCCGAGCGGCTACAATCGGCGGTCTTTCTGTCGTCCGGGAGCCACCATGTCCACCACATCCTGCCCGCAATGCTCGCTGGAGAATGTCTATCCAGATGGCGCGCTGTGGATCTGCGCCGATTGCGGCCATGAGTGGACGCCGGGTGAGTCGGCGGCATCGTCGCTGGTGGTGCGCGACAGCAATGGCAATGTATTGGTCGCCGGTGACACGGTGACGGTCATCAAGGACCTGAAGGTGAAGGGATCATCAATCCCGCTCAAGCAGGGCACGGTGATCCGCAACATCCGCCTGGTCGAAGATGATGCCGAGCACATCGAAGGCAACTCGGAGAAGATCAAGGGACTGGTCCTGAAGACCTGCTTCCTGCGCAAGGCCTGATCCAGGTGTCAGCGCGCCACGTGGCGCGCTTCCAGGCGGCGGATGCCATCGAGCTTGCTCTGGTAGACGCTGCGCCAGCGCTCGCTGCCGCCCAGGTCGCGGGCGCGGGCCATTTCCCGCTCGGCCAGGCGGTTGTTGCCGATCAGGAAGTACGATCGGGCCAGGCCGAAGTGGAACTGGTGGGCCCTGTCATATAGCTGGACTGCCTGGCGGTAGTAATGGATGGCGAGCGCATAGTCGGCTCGTTTCTCGGCCTGGGTGCCCTGCATGAACTGGTAGAACGGATCGCGCTTCTGGGTGCGCTGCAGGCGGTCCTGCAGTTGCGCCACGCGCGCGCCGTTGCCCATGCGCTGATACAGCTTGGTGGCATTGTGCAGGGCGGGGGCATGTACCTGGTTGATGCGCAGCGCGGTTTCCAGGTCGCGGGCCGCTGCGGTGAGGTCGTTGCCGCGTGATTCAAGCACGCCAAGGTTGCTCCAGGCCGCGACAAACCGCGGATCCATCCGCAAGGCGGCCTCCAGGTAGCTGCGTGCTGCGACCTCGTCATGGGCTGCAAGGTGTTCGGCGCCGCGATTGTTGTAGAAGTGCGCGAGCGCGCGGCGGTCGCTGATGGGCTGGGGCCCACGGCGGTCGTAGAGCACGTTGCTGTCCAGGTCCAGGGTGGCCTGGCGACCGTGCATGCGCATGCCGACGTTGACGTGTCCAGCATTGAATATCAGCCCCTGGTCTTCGTACCAGGTGACGACCTGGCCAACCTCCTGCATGCGCGCATCCAAGCCGGCTTCGCGGGCAAGGGCCACGAACAGGAGGGTGAAGGACAAGCAGTTTGCCCGTCTCTGCTGCCAGGTCTCGGCGACGGTCAGGGTAGCCTCGGTGTCGTACTCCAGTGCCAGCCCGGCGCCTTCCGGGCGGAACACCAGCTCGACCAGCTTCTGCAGGCGCTGCTCCGGCGAGTTGGTGGCACGCACCACCTGTTCCTGCAACAAGGCGCGCGCCTCCGGGGGGAGTGCCATCACCTGCTCGGGGGTTGGTACGGCAGGTGCCAGAGGCGTCGCGAGCGCTGCTGGCGCGGGTGCGGCGGTGCTGACGGCAAGCAGGACAAGTGCGTTCCAACCGATCATGGCGATCACCTTGGGTGACGTTGGCAGCGCCAGTGTATGCCTGTTGTGGGCGGTTGGAAGTGCCGCGCAGCCATCCACAGGAGGTGTGGACCAGCCCACGACAAACATGTGGATAACCTGCGGCAGGCCTTGCTGGGCGGGGGGCGGCGGGCAGTGGTCATTTTTTGGTCATGGGCGGTCCCGGCGGGGCGGGGTCTGCTAGTATCCGCGGCCCCAAGACAGTATTGGCCGCCGCAACGGAGCGGGTACGACGGCCGGCTCTCGATACCAGACCATGACGAAGCAGCTTTCCTCAACCGAGGCCCAGATGACACTGGGCCTGGGCAGTGATATTCCAACCGAACGCCTGTTCTTTGCCGTGATGCCGGACCCGATGACGGCCGAGCGCGTGGCGGAGCTGGCTGGTGGCCTGCGCGAGGAACATGGCTTGGTCGGCCACCCGTTGGCCCCGGAGCGCCTGCATGTGACCCTGCATCACCTTGGGGACTACGCAGGCTTGCCGCCGAGCCTGCTGCCCAAGGTGCGACAGGCGGCGGCAAGGGTACGCATGCCGGAGTTCGAGGTCTGTTTCGACCAGGTCGGCAGTTTCGCCGGCAGCAGGCAGAACCCATTCGTGCTGCGCAGTGAATACGGCGCCGAGTTGTTGAACGGCCTGCATGAAGAACTGGCGCGCTGCCTGCAGGGCGTGGGGGGCAAGCTGGACCCGCGCTTCACCCCGCATATGACCTTGCTCTATGACAAGCGCCGGATGCCGATCCAGCCGGTGCAGCCGTTCCGCTGGTTCGTTCGTGAATTCGTGCTGGTGCGCAGTTTCCTGGGCCAGGGCCGTCATCAGGTCGAAGGTCGCTGGCAGTTGGGCTGAAGCCTGCGGCGGTGACGGTGGGGCGGCCCGCGCCTGCAGCGACGCGCTTCACTGGGCGCAGCGGCTGAGGCAGGATGCAGGCATGGACACACTGCCGCTTCCCTTGCCGCCGCCATTGCTGGCCGAAGTCAAAACCGCATACGCCCAGCCGCCGAGGGCTTATCACAACTTCGGCCACGTACAGGCCTTGCTGCGCCACTACAGTGATGTCGCTGCCGGTCCGGGATGGCAGCAGCCGATGGAAGTGTTGTTGGCGGTGCTGTACCACGATGCGATCTATGAGGCAGGGCGCAACGACAACGAACTGCGTTCGGCCGAGCTGGCACAGACCGCGATCGCGCGCTGGCTGCCGGATGCAGGGGTCGATGCGGCACGGGTGATGGCGTTGATCGCGTTGACTGCACGCCACGGCAATCTGGACGGTGCGGAGCTGGACGCCGATGCCGCCTTGTTCCTGGATGCGGACATGGCGATTCTCGGTGCACCGGATGCTGTTTTCGATGCATATGACCGTGGCATCGCGGAGGAATACCGCGGCAAGGTGCCGGGCTTCCTGTTCCGCCTCAACCGCCGCCGTTTCCTGAAGAAGGTGTTGGCGCAGCCGCGCATTTTCTTCAGCGGATTTTTCCATCAACATTACGATGCGCAGGCGCGGCGCAACCTGCGGCGGGCAACAGCATGAGCGCGACTGGCTAGAATGTGGGTTGATCCGGCACCAGCAGCCTGCAGTAGTTGAAGCGATGACCCTGATTCCGCCCCCTGACAATGACCCGCGTCCCCAGCCGCCCGAGGCTCCCGGACCAAATGAATGCTGCGGCAGCGGTTGTCCGTTGTGCGTGCTGGATCTGTATGCCGATGAGCTTGGGGTGTACCGCAAACGGCTCGCCGAATGGTTGCTGAGGCATCCGGAGGCGCAGGAATCGGCGTGATCAGGTCATCGGCTGGTGACACGCCGGCGCGCCAGCGCTGGACCAGGGCCGTGGCTGGCCTGGTCATGGCGGTGTGCATGCTCTTCGTGTTGCTGGTGGCCGTGCTGCAGTTCGCGCGTACCGATCTGGACTGGATGCGCTCCACCTTGAGCCTGTACCTGCACGGACCTTATGGACTGCTCCTGCGTACCGCTTATTGCGTGCTCGCAGCTTCGATAGCGGGCCTGGCCTGGTCGCTGCATGCGCAGGCGCAGGGGGCTGCCCGGCGCGGACTGCCCGCATGCTTGTTCAGCATGGCTGGGTTGGGTCTGGCAGGCGTGGCGATTGGAGACAGCTGGTTACCGCTGCACGCGCCCTTGCTCGCCCCGTTGGTGCACGGGCTGGCTGCACAGACTGCTTTCCTGTGCGTGACTGTGGCGATGCTGTTGCAGGCCTGGTGCTTTGGCCGCGACCTGCGTTGGCATGGTGCCCATCGTTGGGCATGGTGGTGGGCATGGCTGGCCTTTGCCGGGCTTTGGCTGCATGTGCTGTGGCGTGACAGCCCGCGTGGCCTGGGACAAAAGGCAGTGATCGCAGCGGTGGTGCTGTGGTTGGGGGCCGTGGCTTGCAGGATGTGGCGGATTACCGGCAAAGAAACGCCTGAAACTTCCGGTTGAGGTCACAATGGGGCACATCCACCAAACGGAGTTCCCCATGATCCAGCGCTTCGATACCGGCCCGCGCATGTCGGAAATGACCATCCACCATGGCGTGGCCTACCTGGCCGGCCAGGTACCGGAAGACACCAGTGCCGACATCGTCGGCCAGACCGAGCAGGTGCTGCAGGCCATCGATGATCTGTTGCGGCTGGCACCGACGGACAAGAGCAACATCCTGCGCGCGGAGATCTTCCTTGCCGACATGGCTGATTTCCCGGGCATGAACGAAGCCTGGGACCGCTGGGTGCCGCAGGGCGCCACGCCGGCCCGCGCCACCGTGGAAGCCAAGCTGGCCAACCCGGCGTGGAAGATCGAGATCGTGATCACCGCTGCCGTGCCGTAAGCAGAGCAGGCGATTACCGCTGATCTGCCCTGGATGTCCTGGCATCCGGGCAGATGAGGCTGTTGATGTCTTTGCAGGGAGGCAAGGGAAAGGCAATGAAGGGCAATCTGTTGTTTGCGGTGTGTTGTGCGTTGGCGGGCACCAGCGCCTGCGTATCTGTCGCTGCCCCGGCGCAGGCGCCGCTGTCGAAGATGATCTACGCACGAGTGCCCATGCAGCGCATCGAGCCGCTGCAGTACCCGCAGTTCAAGCTGATTGAGGCAGAGCTGCGCAATACGGTGCGCCGTCATGGTGACCGCAGTGTTCCCAATGGTTTCTGTGCGGTGGGCTACCAGCTCGCCAGCGGCACGGTGGAAACGGTGCTGATCTGGGACAACGCGCAATGGTTGATCCGCTGGTGGGGCGGCGACGCGCTGGCTACCTCGGAGGAGCGCTATGCCGTATCTGTGTCGTTCTCGCCTGTTACCGACCTTCGCACCGACCTGGTCGAGGACAACCGCTATCCGCTGGGCACGCGCGCGATAGTGCGCGCGGATGCGGAGGCCTTGATTGCGGATTGCCGTGCGCACGGGCACCAGTACACCGTGCCGCCATTGCCGCCGAAAGACGAGGATGACGAGTATTGAGTTCGCAAGATTTCGCCGGTTTGCAGGAGCGGCGTCAGCCGTGAAGCCGGTATTGTTCGGATTGCAGCGCTCAACATGATCTGGAACAGCTGCGCTCTTTCGGTTTGATGCCGGTGATCGGGATATCCGACAGCTGGTTTGCTACGGGTTTCGCGGCTTACGCCGCTCCTGCAGCTGCAGGGTTCGTCACTGGCTGCAGGTCGATGCAATCCACCGGACAGGGCGGGATGCACAGTTCGCAGCCGGTGCACAGATCGGCCAACACGGTATGCATGTATTTGGCGCCGCCGACGATGGCATCGACCGGACAGGCCTGGATGCACTTGGTGCAGCCGATGCAGTCGGCTTCGACGATCACCGCGACCTGCGCAGGTTTGTGCTCGCCGCGGCTGCGGTCGTAGGGCAGGGCGGCCACACCGAGCACGTGCGCCAGTGCGCGTGCGCCAGCATCACCGCCTGGCGGGCAATGGTCTACAGCGGCAGCGTCGGCTGCCATGGCCTCGGCATAGGGGCGGCAGCCGTCATAGCCGCACTGCCCACACTGGGTCTGCGGCAGCAGCCGGTCGAGTCGTTCGACCAGCGCAGCCCTTCCTTCTCCCTGCGGGGTGAGGGCATGCTGCTCTCGCGCCATTGGCGTGTTCGTGCCCGAACGCACTGCGCTTTGCGCAGGGCCGGGGCGCGGAGCGAGGTGGCGCGCAGCGTCGGATGAGGGTTGGGTAATCATTGGAGAGTCCTGCTGTTCGCCCTCATCCCGAGCCCTGTCCCGGAGGGAGAGGGGCTCAGGTAAGGCATTTGCCGCGATACCAGCGCTCGTGTGCCAGCGCCAGCATGGGTTTGTCTTCGCTGCTGTCGCCGTAGGCGTGGATCCGCTGGTATTTGCCCAGGTCGAAACGCTTGCGGATCAGGGCAACCTTGCGCGCGCCACAGTCACCCTCGGCGTAGCGGCCGGTGAAACGACTGTCCTGCACTTCGAGCCGATTGCAGATCATCTGCAGGCCCATCTGTTCGCACCAGTGCTGCAGGTATAGATCCAGTGAGCCGGACACTACCACCACGGTATGCCCGTGCGCCTTGTGCCACTGGATCTGCTCCAGCATTTCCGGCCGCACCATGCCGGGCAGGTGCTCACGTGCGTAGTCGCGTGCCATTTGGCTGACTTCACCGGCATGGCGGCCAGTGAATACCTGCGCGGTGACACGGCGACGGACGCGCTCTGCCGAGATCAGCTTCAGTCGGTAGGCCAGCACCCACGGCCCAACCCGCCACCATCCCTGCGCGCGCTGCTCCGGCGTGGCCACACGCCGCAGGAACCGGCTGTAGGTGTCACAGACGGTGATGGTGTGGTCGAAGTCGAAGAGGGCTAGTTGCATGGGGCGGAGATTGGAGACTCGGGATTGGGGATTCGCAACAGCAAAAAGCGGGCTTCATGGCTTCGGTCGCATTCCGCGTCCGGTTCTTCTGTTTCCTGCTTCAAGCGAAATGGGGGAAGGCAAGGTGATGTCGGTGCCCAGGGCTCCAATCAATCTCCAATCCCGACTCCCGAATCCCGGCTCCTTCAGCGAACCGGCATGCCCGGCAATGCGCCGCCATCGGCATCCAGCAGCGCCAGCGCGCCGCCATCGAACCCGGCCGACAGGATCATGCCTTCGCTCAGGCCGAAGCGCATCTTGCGCGGGGCCAGGTTGGCGATGAACACCACGTTGCGGCCGACCAGTGCTTCCGGCTCGGCGTAGCTGCCGCGGATGCCGGAGAAGATCTGCCGCTGGCCGAGGTCGCCGGCATCCAGCAGAAAGCGCAGCAGTTTGTCCGAGCCTTCGACGAAGCCGCACTCCAGCACCTTGCCGATGCGCAGATCGAGCTTGGCGAAATCGTCGATGCCGATGTACGCGGAAGCTTCACCTTCGGTCTTGGCCTCGGCCTTCACTTCAACCTTGGTGGGCTTTTCAGCCTTGGCAGGCTGGGCGGCGAGGGTATCCTTGGAGGCGTCGGTCATTGCGTCAATCATCTTGGTGTCGATACGGGTGAACAGCGCCACGTAGGCGGCGATGCTGTGTGCGGTCAGCGGCTTGCTGATGTCGTCCCAGCCGTGGACCGGTGCATTGAGGAAAGCCTCGGCCTGCAGCGCCGTGGCCGGCAGCACGGGCTTGAGGGCGGTGACCAGCACGCGGAACAGGTTCAGGCCCTGCGTGCAGACCGCCTGCAGTTCGGCGTCGGCACCCTCTTGCTTGGCGATGACCCACGGCTTGGTGTCATCGATGTACTTGTTGGCTTCATCGGCCAGCGTCATGGTCAGGCGGATGGCGGCAGCGGCGTCGTTGCGCTCGTAGGCCTCACGAATCGGTGCCAGCGCAGCGATGAAACGGTCGTACTGGGCTTGGTCCGGCAGCGTGTCGGCCAGCTTGCCGTCGAAGCGTTTGGCGATGAAACCGGCGCAGCGGCTGGCAAGGTTGACGAACTTGCCGACCAGATCGGCATTCACGCGGGCGGTGAAGTCGCTCAGGTTCAAATCCAGATCATCAACGCCGCCGGAGGACTTGGCGGCGAAGTAATAGCGCAGCGCTTCCGGTGCCAGACCGGCATCCAGATAGGTGCGGGCCATGATGAAGGTGCCGCGCGACTTGCTCATCTTGGCGCCGTCCACGGTCAGGTAACCGTTGACGTGCAGCTTGGTCGGGGTGCGCAGGCCGCTGCCCTTCAGCACCGCCGGCCAGAACAGGCCGTGGAAGTTGACGATGTCCTTGCCGAGGAAGTGGTGCAGCTCGGTGTTGCTTTCTGCGGCGAGCACGGCATCGAAGTCGTCACCGGTCCTGGCACACAGATTCTTGAAGCTGGACAGGTAGCCGATCGGCGCGTCCAGCCACACGTAGAAGTACTTGCCCGGTGCGCCAGGGATCTCGAAACCGAAGTAGGGCGCATCACGCGAGATATCCCACGCGCGCAGACCGCCCTCGGCATCCAGCCACTCGGCCAGCTTGGCTTTCACCCCCGGCAGGGCTACGTCACCGGCCAGCCATTCGCGCAGGAACTCCTGGAAGCGGCCGACTTCGAAGAAGTAATGCTCCGAATCACGCATTTCCGGGGTAGCACCGGATACCACCGACTTCGGCTCGATCAGGTCGGTTGGGCCGTAGGTGGCGCCACAGACTTCGCAGTTGTCGCCGTACTGGTCGGGCGACTTGCAGTTCGGACAGGTGCCCTTGATGTAGCGGTCGGGCAGGAACATGCCCTTGGCCGGGTCGTAGAACTGCGCCACCGAGCGACGGCTGATATGGCCGGCGGCGTCGAGCTTGGCGTACAGGGCTTCGGTCAACTCGCGGTTGGTGGCCGAGTTGGTCGAGTCGTAATGGTCGAAATCCACGCCAAAGGCAGCGAAATCGCGCTCATGGCCGGCCTGGATGTTGGCGATGAAGGCTTCGGGGGTAACCCCGGCTTTCTCAGCGGCCAGCATGATCGGCGTGCCGTGGGTGTCATCGGCGCAGACGTACCAGACCTTCTCGCCCATCATTCGCCGCGCGCGCACCCAGATGTCGGCTTGGATGTAACCCACCAGGTGGCCGAGGTGCAGCGGGCCGTTGGCGTAGGGCAGGGCATTGGTGACTAGGGCGTTGCGGGTCATGGCGATGGTTTGCAGCAGGGGACTGGTGATTATCGCATGGCCGGAAAGAAGCAGCCCCGGGAGGCCGGGGCAGTTGCAGGCAAAAAGCAGAGCCGATGCTCTTCCCTTCTCCCGCGTGCGGGAGAAGGTGCCCCGAAGGGGCGGATGAGGGGAGCTTTTGACTTTGCCTGGCTAGAAGCTTCCCCTCACCCCAACCCCCGCTCCGCGCCCCGGGCCTTGCGCTGGCGCAAGGTCGTTCGACGAGCAGCGAACCATGGTTCGCAAACTGCTCCTCTCACCCCGCAGGCGGGAGAGGGGCTTTCAGGCATAGGCTTCAAGCAAAGGCTTTGACCGGCTTACTGGTCGCGCAGCCAGGTCTGGGTGCGGCAGATGAAGGCGATGCAGCCGGAAACCTCCAGCTTGCGACCGTTGTCCACCAGCGCGACCTTGGAGCTGTAGGTCTTGCCCTTGGCCGGGTCGAGGATGGTGCCGCTGGCCCACTTGTTGGCGCCGTCCGGGCGGACGTTCCAGAGGATGGTCATGCCTTCGATCGGCTTGCCCCTGTTGGCGCCTTCACATTTGTTGCAGACCGGATGCGGGCCCTGTTCGGACTGCAGTACCTGCAGCACCTTGCCGCTGAGGGTGCCATTGGCGGCCTGGCTGATCTCGACAATGGACTTCACCCGGCCGGTTTCGTCGTCGATGGTGCGCCAGCGGCCAGCAGCGCTGTCACTGGCGCTTGCGGAGAAACCGGCGGCCAGCAGCGGCAGGGCCAGCAACAGGGTTTTGAAAGTAGTACGCATGTGTCCCCTCCCAGGGTGGGTTTGGTCAGCGGCCGGCGGCGCTGTTACGCGCCGAATGTAACCGCATTCGGTCCCGTACGGAATCCGCAGTGCAGCAGATATTAGAGCCTGTAGTGCCGAGCCATGCTCGGCAGGGGCTTTCCCGGCAAAGTCTCAAAAGCTGCCCTCACCCCAACCCCTCTCCCGTAAACGGGAGAGGGGCTTTGAGCAGGAGCTGGGTCTGTAGTACCGAGCCATGCTCGGCAGGGGCTTTCCCGGCAATGCCTAAAAAGCTGCCCTCACCCCACCCCCTCTCCCGCAGGCGGGAGAAGGGCTTTGAGCAGGAGCTGGATCTGTAGTGCCGAGCCATGCTCGGCAGGGGCTTTCCCGGTAAAGCCCAAAAGCTGCCCTCACCCCAACCCCTCTCCCGCAGGCGGGAGAGGAGCTTTGAGCAGGAGCTGGATCTGTAGTGCCGAGCCATGCTCGGCAGGGGTTTTCCCGGTAAAGCCTCAAAAGCTGCCCTCACCCCAACCCCTCTCCCGTAAACGGGAGAGGGGCTTTGAGCAGGAGCGGGAACTTTGCGCGTTTGTGGCTTACTGCACCGTCACCCGCTTGCGGTTGTCCGCCGATACCCGGTCGATCAGCTTGTTGTACGGGTCGAAACCGGCTTCGTCGGGTTTCTGGTCCACGGTGACGGTGATGCTGGGTGCAGCGGCGGTGATGTGATGGCGCTGTAGGTACAGCACCTTTTCATCACGTTCCTTGCCCGAGGCGCCCTTGGCAAACACGCCAACCTCGATCCAGTCGTCCAGCGTCCCGGCGGTCTCCTTGCCCATGCCGTCTGCGTAACGCTTGTCGGCATGCAGTTGCAGGGTCACGTCGTAGCGGCCATCCGCACGCTTCTTCGCGTTGGCCTCGACCACGCGGTTGTCGTAGAAGCTGATCTTCTCGAACAGGTCGGTGATCAAGGCTTGTTGCTCAGGCTTGGCTTCGGCGCGGATGAACTCCAGCAGTTCGGCCGAGGTGGTGTATGGCGGCTGCTGGAAAGCTTTGGCCTGGATGAAGCGGGACAGGGCGCGATTCAAGGCCTCCTCGCCCATTTCCTCGCGCAGGCGATAGAACACCACCGAGCCTTTGCGGTAGTGGATGTATTGCTGGTTCTCCACCCGGTACAGCGGCAGCTCTTCCACGTCTTCACCGCCGCGGCCCGACAGGTAGTTGTCCAGCTCATCCTTCAGGAACTGGCGCATGCGGCCGCGCCCGTATTCTTTCTCCATCACCATCAATGCCGAGTATTGCGACAGGGACTCAGACAGTACGGTCGCGCCCTGCACATCGGCGCCGATCACCTGGTGTGCCCACCACTGATGCGCTACTTCATGTGCGGTGACATAGAACACGTAGTCGACATCGTCCTTGTCGCGCAGATCGGCGATGAAACCGATCGACTCCGAGTACGGAATGGTATTGGCAAAGCTCTGCGCGAAGGACTGATAGCCCGGGAACTCGATGATGCGCACCTGCTTGTGCTGGTACGGGCTGAAGTTGGCCTCGTAATACGTGAGTGATTTCTGCACAGCCTCGATCATCCGGTCCACGTTGTACGGATGCTTGGCGTCGTAATAGATCTCGATCGGAATGTTCTTGTACGTGGCCTTCTTCACCTGCCAGCGCGCCGACAGATAGGCGTAGAAGTTCAGCATCGGCCGGTCCATGGCGTAGCTGAAGCAGCGACGGCCATCGCGTTCGAATTCCTTCTGCAGGTAGCCCGGTGCCAAGGCGATCTGGTCCGGTGCGGTGCAGACGGTGCTGCGGAAATCCAGCCAGTCCGAGTCATTGGAGATATAGGTGTTGGCGCGGGCTGCTTCATCCTCGAGCTTGGGCATGCGCGTTGGTTCGCCGAGGTCACGCTTGCGGCGCTCGTTGCGGTCGCTGATCTCGATCCCGGTGTCATAACCGAACACCGGCAGCACGCGGCTGTTGAAGAAGCTGCCGTTGTCGACGATCTGGGACTGGGCCTGGTCGGAGGTGATGCCATTGGGGTGGATGTCGACGGTGAAGCGGATATCGCGCTCCTCGCCCGGTGCCATCGGCGCATCCAGATGATAGATGCGGTAGCCCAGCTCCTCATCGTGGGTGGTCAGCTTGGCACCGCCCATCTCGATGCTGGCCAGGGTGCTGTCATCGCCCATCGCGATATGGATGTCCGGTATCGCCGCCGAATGCGTGTTGCGCACGCGGTAGACGCCGTCGATGCGCACGGACTGGGTTTCCGGATGCAGGTCGACGTTGTTGTCGATGGCGATGATGCGTGGCTGCGGCAGGTCCTTGTACTTGCGGTACTCGCGCTCGTAACGGGCCTGGCGATCCAGCATCTGGTCAGGTGAGACGAACTCGTTGCGGATGTTGGTGCTCCAGTAGAGCCAGCCGCCGCAGGCGATGAAGGCCAGCGAGGCCGCTGCCAGGCCTGCACCCAGTGGGCCGCGCAGGCGCTGCTTGGCCAATCGCAGGCGCTGCCGCCAGCCGGAGTCCACGCCGCGCACCCACAAGGCCGCGCATAGCAACAGCAACGCCAGCAGGAACAGCATCCAATAGCCCTGGAAGGCCAGCTGCCCGGTCAGGAAATGGCCGTAGCCGTTCATGTCCGAATACGGTGCGATCGGCCAGCTGCCAAAGTTGTACAGGTTCTGGGTGTAGTCGAGCATGCCCAGCACCGATTGCCCGATCAGCAACAGGATCAGCAGGGCGTAGCCCATGAACTTGTTGTTGCTCAGTACCTGCAGTACCAACGCCATGCCGCCCATCAGGATGTAGACCACCGAGTCCAACGCCAACGTCTTGAAGTACAGCAGCGGCTCGATCTGCGTGTAACCCTTGCTCAGCTGGATGGCGATGGCGGTGAGTCCGCCGACGGCCTGGAACGCGAATACGACCGCGATCAAGGTGAGGAACTTGCCCAGCAGCGGCACCCAGTTCGGCACCGGCATGGCGTCACTGATGCCAGCGATGCGCGCGCTGCGTTCACGCCATACCAGTTCGCCGGCGTAGAACAGCACGATGATGATCAGCAGGAAGCTGAAGCTGCCTTGCAGTGCTTCCAGCATCTGCGAGGTCACCGGCCAGCTTGGCGTACCGTACATGGTGCGGCGATGCAGGGCCGTGGGGATGAAGTTGGCCATGCCCAGCACCAGCAACACCAGGAACGGCGCACTGCGGAACACACCAAAGGCATCAAACCCGACCTGGCGCAGCAGCTGCCGCCAACCTGTCGCTACGTTGAAGTCCGGCGTTACCTTGGGGGCGACTACATTGCTGCGCTTGCCGTCGGTGGTGGCGACGCTGGCGACCTTCTTGCCGCGCTTGCGGCCTGTGCCACTGCGCTCGGTGCGGAACAGGGCGAACGTCGCGGCAAACAGGGCGCCGGTAACGGCCAACCACAACACACGGTTCTGCAGCAGGTAGCCGGTGAACGCGGGCAGCCCGGTGTTGCGCTCTTCGGCCGACCAGTAGCGCATGGCCTGGCCCATCGCGCGCATGCCGAGCGGATCGAGCAGTGCGGACATGTGCAGGTTGTCGATGTCGGCCAGCACTGCACGGCTGACGCCATAGAGCACGAAGAACACGATGACGCCGATATAGACCCACAGGATGTTGCGGGTGGTTACCGCCAGCAACGCCAGCAAGGCGGTGGTGAACAGCACGTTCGGCAACACCATGAACACGAACGACCACAGGTACGGTTTCAGCGACACCGGACCAAGCCGGGCGGCGTCGATCCACGGCATGAACTGGGCGATGAACAAGCCCATTGCGATGATCACGTACATCAGCAGGCTGGCGAGCACGGCCGCGCCAAGACGTCCAAGAAGATAGTCGCGGCGCTTGATCGGGCTGGAGAACACCAGCTCGGACGTGCCCAGTTCGAAGTCACGCAGTAATGCGTTGCTGACGAACAAGGTGACTACCAACAGCCCGAGCAGGGTGAAGGAGGTCATGAAGGTGGTGATCACCGACGGTGCATTGCGGTGCACGTTGCCGATGCCGCCGCCGATCTGGATGGCATCGCTGGAAGCAGCACCGAAGGCGATCAGGGCGAACAGCATCGCGAGCAGCCACAGCAAGGGAGAACGCAGCTGCTCACGCAGCTCGAAGCGCAGGAAGGCAAGGGTCATGGTCGTCTCCGTCAGGCGGCCTGCGCCTGCAAGCGCAGGCGCTGGAAGTAGACGTCCTCAAGCCCGGGTGCGACCGGCTCGAAGCCAGCTTCGGGGCAGTTGTCGGCGAATACATGGATCACCGGGTGGCCGCCGACCAATCGCGTCGACAGCACGGTGAAACGGCTTTCGTAGTCAGGCAAGGCGGCTTTTGCCACCTGTTTGCGCCAGACCTGTGCCTGCAAGGCACCGATGGCGTCGACGGGGCGCCCGGTCAGCAGCACCTCGCCCTTGTTCATGATGGCCATGGTCGGGCACAGGTCGGTGACGTCTTCGACGATATGCGTGGACAGGATCACCGCCACGTTCTCGCCGATCTCGGCCAGCAGGTTGAGGAAGCGGTTGCGTTCTTCCGGGTCCAGGCCAGCGGTCGGCTCATCGACGATGACCAGCTGCGGGTTGCCGAGCAGCGCCTGGGCGATGCCGAAGCGTTGGCGCATGCCACCGGAGTAGGTGCCGAGCTTGCGCTTGCGTGCATCCCACAGGTTGACCTGCTGCAGCAGTGCTTCAACCACTTCCTTGCGCTGCTTGCGCGCAGTCAGGCCCTTGAGCACTGCGAAATGGTCGAGCAGGTCCAGCGCGCTTACTTTCGGGTAGACGCCGAAATCCTGCGGTAGATAACCGAGCTTGCGGCGCAGCGCGTCCTTGTCGCGCAGGATGTCGATGCTTGCGCCATCGGCGGTGGTCAACGTGGCGCTGCCGGCGTCGGCTTCCTGCAGCGTGGCCAGGGTGCGCATCAGCGAGGATTTGCCGGCGCCATTGGGGCCGAGCAGTCCGAACATGCCGCGGGGGATGTCGAGGTCGACATTTTTGAGTGCGTGTACGCCATTGGCGTAGGTCTTCGACAAACCACGGATCTGCAGCATGGGGACCGAACCTCTCCTTGGATGATGGCTGTCACATTCAGCTACAGCCGGGTTCCCGGCAATGCGCCGGAAGTCATTAGGACCAGGGACGTGGTTAGGGTCGGAATGTGACTGGTTGTTCGCGCCCTCCCTTTGACCTAGGACCAAGGGGAGGGTTGGTGAAGGGGGCTTTATCGCTTCTGATCTTGCTCTGGCTTCGCGGCTTACGACACTCCTGCAGTCGTTGGCGCTGATGTGTTGCCGGGAAAACCCATGCCGAGCATGGCTCGGCACTACCGGGCAGCGACATTGCGCGCTTTAGCCCCTCTCCCGCTCGCGGGGTGAAGGAGGGGCGTTTACGAACCACTGGTTCGTGCCCATTCTGAACGGCCTTGCGCTGGCGCAAGGGCTGGGGCGCGGAGCGGGGGTTGGGGTGAGGGCTGCTTTTCGCTGGGACAGCTTCTGCCGAGCATGGCTCGGCACTACAGGCTGGGGGTTTCGTAGAGCTCCAGTGGGAGATCGTCCGGGTCGGCGAAGAAGGTGAAGCGGCTGCCGGTGAACTCGTCCACGCGTATCGGTTCACAGGCAACGCCTTCGCGTTGCAACTGCGCCACCACCTCATCCAGTGCTGAAACGCGGAAGGCGAGGTGGCGTAGGCCGCGGGCTTCCGGTCGGCTGGGGCGCGCAGGAGGGTTGGGAAAGGAAAACAACTCGAGCTGGCTGCCATCGGGCAGGCGCAGGTCCAGCTTCCACGAGTCACGCTCGCTGCGGTAGTTCTCGGCAAGTACTTCCAGCCCGAGAATACGCACATAGAAGTCACGCGAACGCGCGTAGTCGGCTGCAATAACCGCGACATGATGGATGCCAAGCAGGCTCATCGTGCGGCATCCAGCCAGCGCCGGGCGATATCGATGGCCAGCGCATAGGGTTCGGGTTCGTTGCGGTTGCTCAGCACGATCACTGTCAGCTTCTGTTTGGGGTAACGCACGATCACGTTGCGGAAGCCGATGCTCTCGCCGCTATGCCACAGCGCATCACCGTTGATGCGCCAGCCGAAACCGTAGAACGGCACGTCGGGCTCGGTGGTTTTCGTTGCCGGGCTGAAGGCAAGTTGCAGCGAACTGGTCTTCAACAGGCGCTCGTCGTACAGCGCCGCATCCCACTTGGCGAGGTCGTCGATCGAGGAGTAGATGCCGCCATCGCCGAGTACGGCGCTGGTCGTGCTCTGGTCGGTACGTTGCCAGCGGCCATCCATATGGCTGTAGCCGTAGACGCGATCGGGCACCTCATCGATACCGTCCTGATGTGCGTAGGTGTTGTTCATGCCGAGTGGCAGGAAGATGCGTTGGCGCAGGAAGCTGGCGAACTCGCTGCCCGAGGCCTTGCCGACCACCAGGGCCAGCAACGCATAGCCGCTGTTGCTGTAGCGGTAGTCGCTGCCCGGCGTGAAGTAGCTGCGGTTCTCTTTCTCCAGCAGCTGCAGCACGCCAGCGTCATGGATCTGGCGGGGGTCAGCCGCGTCCATCAGTTCTTCATAATCAAGCAGACCGCTGGTATGGCTGAGCAACTGCCGCAGGGTCATCGTGTCGGCAACGGCAGGCAGGCTGGGCAGCCATTTTTTCAGCGGATCGTCGATGCCCAGCTTGCCGTCCTCGGCGAGCAGCAGGATGGCGGCGGCAGTGAACTGCTTGCTGACCGACGCCAGGCGGAAGTTGCTGGCCGGCGTAACGAGGGTGCCATCCTCCACGACCGCCAGGCCATAGCTGCGACGGAATGCAGGTTTGCCGTCCTTCAGGACCAGCACCGATGCGCCAGGCACCTGACCGTCATAGCGGTGCATCAATGCATCGACACCTGGGTCAGGCGGGGTGAGGGGCGCAGCGCCGGCCGGGCTGGAGCACACCAGGCTGGAGCACGCGAACAGGCACAGCAGGGCGAGTCGGGGGTTCCAGCGCGGCATCGCGGTTCCTTTGGAAGTGATCAGGCTTTCTTGCTGGCGATCCAACGGTCGAGCTTGGCTTCGAGGATGTCCAGCGGCATCGAGCCATCCTTGAGGATCTCATGATGGAACTCGCGCGGATCGAAGCGATCGCCGAGCTCGGCCTTGGCTTTGTCGCGTAGCAGCTGGATCTTGATCTCGCCTACCCGGTAGGCAAGTGTCTGCCCCGGCAGGGCCATGAAGCGTTCGACTTCGGCGGCGGCATCGGTGGCCGGAATGTCGGCGTTGCGGACCATGTAATCAATGGCTTGCTGCCGGCTCCAGCCAGCGGCGTGCAGGCCGGTATCGGCGACCAGTCGCACGGTGCGCAGCAGGGTGGTCTGCAGGTAGCCGAGGTGGTCATAGGGGTCGTTGTACAGGCCAAGTTCCTGGCCCAGCGATTCGGCATACAGGCCCCAGCCTTCAACGAAGGCGACGTCTCCGCCGAGGCGACGGAAGCGCGGCAACGCGGCCAGCTCCTGTTGCGCGCCCAACTGGTAGTGATGGCCCGGGATGGCTTCATGCAGGTACTGCATGGTGACTGCCCAACGCTTGCGTGTGGGCAGTTCGCCGGTATTGATATAGAGCACGCCAGGCTGTTGGCCATCGGCGCTGCCCGGTTGATAGCTTGCCGCGCTGGTGGTGGCCGAGCGCTCCGGTTCCACTGCCTTGATTTCCAGCTTGGCCTTGGGTTGTTCGTTGAACAGGCTTGGCACCGCTGCATCCACGCGTCGGCCTGCCTCGGCGTAGCTTGCCAGTAGTGTGGCCGGGTCACGGAACACGAATTGACGATCGGTACGCATCGAGGTGAAGGCCTTCTGCATCGAGCCGCGGATCTTCGCCTCCTTCATCTGTGCGGTGATGCGTGCCTGCAGGTCTTTGACCTCCTGCTCGCCGAGTGCATGGATCTCAGCCGGCGTGCGCCCCGGGGAGGTGCTGCTGGCGACGTTGTGTGCGTACCAGGCTTGCCCGTTGGGCAGCGCGGCCATGCCGTCGGTGGTGCGCGCTGCGGCCATGTACTCGGTGGCGATGAAACCGCGCAATGAGCGATAGGCCGGGATGATCCGGTATTCGATCATGCGCTTGTACTCGGCGCTGATGCGGGCCTTGTCCTCGGCGGAAAACTCCTCGGGCATGGTCCGGATCGGCCCCCAGAACAGGCTTTCCTCGGCGCTGGGCTTGATCACCGCGTCCAGCTGCGGAAGCACTTTTTCCATCAGGGCGCGTGGCTGCACCACGCCGGCAGCGACGCCTTCGCGCATGTTGGCGATGGCCTGGTCGAACAGCACGGGGATGCCCAGCGAGCGCTTGGACCAGTTTTCGTAGTCCTTGACCGTACGGAACGGTTGGGCGCCGGCACCCGAGCCGAGCACCGCGATGATGCTGGACAGGTTGTAGTACTGGTTGATCGGCAGCATCCAAGTCGGGTACTGCTCACCTGCCAGCGACACGCGCGCGTCGCGGACGAAGATCTGGTAGCTCAGCAGGTCCTGGCCCTGCAGGTCGCTTGGGCCCACGGCCTCCACTTTCCCCAGCCACTCCACCATGAAGTCGTGCGATTGCTGGCGCGAGGCAGCCGACAGGAAGTTGGGCAGTTGGTCGTTGTAGCGCGGGTCGCCCTGGAAGGTAGCCTGCAGCGGGTTGAGCCGCATCGAGGCGTCCCAGTACTCATCGTAGATGCGGTTGAGCTTGGCCGCATTGTCCTGCTTGATTGGCAAGGGAGCAGGTGCCGGCCGCCGCGGCGCCGGGCGCGGGGAGCTGCGGGACGCCGCTGCGCGGCTTTGCGAGGCTGTCGAGCGTTGGCTCTTCTTCTTGGCGGCCTCGGCTGGTGCCGTGGCGGACAGGGTGAAAATCGAGGCAATGGCCAGCGCAATCAGGCGCAGCGAGCTGTAAGGCATCAGGTGTTCCGCTATTACATCAGCCCGGGAGCTTGCCCGATTACGGCGATCCTCGCTAGGCACGGCTGCCGGTGAATAGGCCAATGGCAGCCGCGCAGGTCTGTGCAGTCAGCAACGAGTAAGGGCAACCGCGTTGGCCTGCGGGCATGCAGGTCCATGGGGTTGCCCTTGCACGCTGCCCGGCCTGCGGGCCGGGCGGGCGCTCAGCGGTCGACGGCGCGGGTGAACGGTACCGAATCCGGGGCGACGGCACCGCCGGAGATGATGAAGCTCATTGCCTGGTCCACGGTCCAATCGGTGGGCGTGAGCAGCTCCACAGGAACGATTTCCAGATAGCCGGAGGTCGGGTTGGGCGTGGTGGGGACGTATACCGCAGCCAGTTCACGGTCGGTGCCCTGTTCACGGATCACGCGGGTGACCAGACCGATGGACTTCATGTCACGGTGCGGGAAGTCGATCAGTACCACGCGCTGGGTGCTGCCGGGCTTGGTCTGCAGGATGTCCAGCAGCTTCTTGGCGCTGTCATAGATGATGCTGGCCAGTGGGATGCGACGGATCACCGCGCCGAACCAGCGCAGCAGTTGTTGGCCGATCACCCGGCGGCTGAGGAAACCCACCAGCACGATCACCAGCAAGGTGGCGAGCAGGGCGATGATGTCCTGCATCCACTCGGCCTTGATCCAGCCCAGGTAGTGCGGGAACGAGGCTGCGATACGTTCCGACAGCGGCACCACCAAGGGACTGCTGATGCCTGAAAGCAGGACGAATACGAATTTGACGACCACCCAGGTCAACCAGATCGGCAGCAGTGTCAGCAGGCCGGTGAGGAAAAGACGTTGCAGGGAGGGGCGGGGGGAGGGGGAGACGGCTTCGGGCGACATCCGCGAATTGTAGCGGGATGGCGCGGCCGGTTAACCTTCCACCGTTCAGGGAAGAGTGCGAAGGGAAGAACACTGTGTTGAAGGGACTACGCTGGGTGCTGCAGGGAGCGCTGCTGGTGATCGCCGTGGCTGCCGCGGCCTGGACCGCTTCGCGGCTGATGCCGGTGCCCGCGGCGCAGCGCGAGGCGCTGGTGCTGATGCAGCAACCCAGCAGTTTCGCCGGGGACAATGCCTTTGAAGCGATCTGGTTGCTGGACTTCGACGATGTCCCCGCAGCAGAGAGGCAGGGTTTGCTCGAAGAAGACCGTCGACGCATCGCAGACCTGTCCAGGCAGCCACTGACCGATGAACAGATGCCGTTGGCGCTACGCGCGGCGCAAGGGCGCTACCCGAGTCCACCGTCGCTGGAGTCGCCATGCCGTTGGAGCAGCGACGACTGTATCGCCCGGCTGCGCGCTGACCCGGCTTCGGCCGAGGCGGCCTTGCTCGGCCAACAGGCCTTGTTGGCGCGGATCGCGGCGTTGTCGGCCTACGACCACTACCAGAATCCCTTCGTGCCTGATGCGCGCGCACCGATGCCGAACTGGACGCTGCTGCAACGCCCGCTTACTGCACATGCCCTGGCGCATGTGCAGGGACGTAGCGATGAAGCGCTGGCAGGCCTGTGCAATGACACCCGCACCGCGAAGATGTTGATGGCGCACAGCGATGCGTTGATTTCGGCGGTGCTTGGCGCTTCGATGGTCCGCGGCAACGTGTCCTTATTGGCGCAGGTGCTGGCCGAGCTGCCGGCCGATCATCCGCTGCCCGCATCCTGCGACGGTGTCTTCAGCACCCCTGCGCCGCAGGCATTGAGCCTTTGCACTGCCATGCGCGGCGAGTTCCGCATGGTCAGTGAAGGCCTGCCACGGATGGACCAGCCGCTGGCCTGGCTGGTTTGGGACCGCGACAGGAACCAGGCACGAACCGCCTCGGTGATGCAGGGCGCCTGCACCGAGGCCGCCGCGCAGATGGTCGCGGCGGACCGACCGCTGCTGATCGAGCAACCGGCAGCATCCTCGTGGCGGTTTGAGTGCGTCGCCAACATGGTCGGCTGCGTCCTCGGTGACATCGCTGCGCCAGCTTACCGGCCGTATGCAATGCGGCTGCAGGACGCCGGTGCCAGCCTGCGCCTGGCCGAAGGCCTGCTGTGGTTGCGCGCCAATCCGCATGCCGACGCTGCCCAGGCCCTTGCAGCCATGCCTGCACAGCTGCGCGACGGCGAACGGCCGTTGCGCTTGAGTACTGATGGCCGGCAACTGCAGGTCGCGCTGTACGCCAAGGCCGGCGGTGACGCAGCGCTGCGAGTGCCGCTTCCGGCAAGCCGCCTTCGCCAGTGATCAGGCGGGGCTGCGCGCTTCTGGCTTGAGACGCATGTAGACCTGCTTGCGCACCCGTGCGACGACTTCGCCGCTGCCATCGACCACCTCGTTCTGGAACCAGTGCAGGTACTTTTCGCCACTGGCGGTAGCGGCCCTGGCCTCTTCCAGTGCCGCATCATCCAGCCGGAACTCGGTCCAGACCACACCGCGGCCGGGCTTGAGGAAGTCGATCGTGCCGGCCTTGTCCCAGACGTAGTAGCGGCTGCCCATGTTCTGCAGCAGGCATAGCATCCAGAACGGATCGGTCATCGCGAACAGACTGCCGCCGAAGTGGGTGCGCACATAGTTCACGTTCCACGGCCGCTGCCGCAGCTCCACCCGCACGTAGCGGTAGTCGGCACTGATGTCGGTGACATGGATGCCGGTGAACAGGAATGGCGGCCACAGGTTGATGCCGAAGCGGAACAGGCTGGCTTTCATCGCGGATGCAGGCGGGCAGGGGAGTCGGAGTCTAGCATTCGCTGGCGTATGGTGGTGTCAGCCTGGCCACGGCGGAGCGATGCGCCAGCCATCACGGCCTGCCTGCTTGGCCTGGTAGAGGGCGGCATCGGCGGCCTCGAACAGCCGCGTCGAGCTGTCATCGGCACCGGGCAGGGCGCTGCAGACGCCGATGGTGACGCTGGTCCTTGCGAGCATGCCCTTGCCCGCCGGGATATGCAGTTGGCGGACGCGGCTGACCAGCGTCTGTGCCAGTTGCTCGGCACCGGCCGGCGGTGTGTCCGGCAGAATCAATGCAAACTCGTCACCACCAAAGCGTGCAGCCAGGTCACGCGGACGCCGGGCAAGGTCGTTGATGGTGCGGCCCAGCTGCTGCAACAAGCGGTCGCCTACCTGGTGGCCGAACGTGTCGTTGCAGTCCTTGAAATGGTCCACGTCGATCAGCATCAAGGTGAGTGGTTTGCCACTGCGGCGCGCGGCGTCGCTTTCGCGGCGCAGGGTCTCTTCGAAGCGCATGCGGTTTGCCAGCCCGGTCAGCGGGTCGCGGTTGGCCTGGTGGCGCCAGTAGCGCATCTGCCACAACGTCCAGGTGAGCAGCATGAAAACGAAACTGGCCATCGCTGCAACCGGGCGGAACCACAGGTTGCCGCCGTGCAGCAGCGCCAGGCTGAGCAGCACCGGCACCGGTACGGCGAGCGCCGCGATGAGCCAGCGCGAGCGGATGCTGGAGGTGATGCCAAGTGCACCGGCGAACGCCAACAGCGCCACTGCCAGGGTCTGCAGCCATGGCGGCAACGGTTGGATTGCGTTGCCTGCGAGCAGCATCGAGGCAACATTGGCCTGGTACTCGCTGCCACTCATCCATGTCTCGCGGGAGGTGGGTGTGAGCAGGCGCGGGGCAATGCCGCTGGCGGTCATGCCGACGATCAACAGCCGGTCGCGCAGCAGTTCGCTGGGTATGCGGCCTTCCAGTACGTCGACATAGGACATCTGCGGGAAGCTGCCTGGCGGGCCTGCATAGCGCAGGTCCACGTACTGGTCGCGGTGCCATTGGTAGGGGGAAGCGCCGTGCTGGACCGGGCTGGGCTGCCCCGGCAACGCGCCGCGATATCCGGCCAATGCGGCGCCAAGTGCTGGCCAGTGCGGGGCACCGATGCCGGCTTTCAGATAGAGACCGCGGGCGACGCCATCAGCATCCACTTCGATATCGGTATGCGCCAGCCCCGCTGCGGCAGCGGCGATGCTGGGGATGGGCAGCAGCTCCTCGGGTACTGCTTCATCGCTGGGTGGAGCGGCAAGTACCGGCAGCACCACCCGCCCGTTGCGCTGGATCGCGGCGGCCAAGGCCTGGTCCTGAGTGCCGTCCTTGCGGTCGGCTTCGGAAAACACCAGGTCCAGGGCCACACGTTCGGCACCTGCCTGCCGCAGCCTGTCGAGCAAGCGTGCGTGGGTGCTGCGCGGCCACGGCCATTGCCCCAGTTCCTGCAGGCTGCGGTCATCGATGGCGATGATTGCCAGTCGGGGATCCGGGGCGTAATCCCAGTTGCCCACCATCAAGTCATATACGTTTGCGTTCTGTTGCCAGAACACGCGGGCATGGCTGAGCCAACCCGCCAGTGCTGCGAATGCAAGCGCGAACAGCAGCCGTTCACGCCAGCGCAGTCGCAGCGGTCTCATAGCGCGAGCAGCAACAAGGCGCCAGCGCCGGCGCCGTAGCACAGGCGGCAGCGTAGCTGCACCTGCTGCGGTGCCGACCACGGGCTGGCATAGCCATCGTCCTCGATGTTCTGCACGCGCACATGCAGGGTGCCGCCACGCCAGGGTTGCTTGAGCGCGACTTCCGGTGCCGCTACCTCCTGGTCCAGCAGCAGTCGTGAAAAATCGGGCTTGCGTGCTACCTGCACGCGGTAGCGCTGCTCGGGCTCGCCCGCTTGCCAGCGCAATGTGAGCATGCCCTTGGTGGCGCGCCCGGAGTGCAATTGTGGATCAAGTGGGGTGTCGCTGATCTGCAGCGGCAGCGGCTGGCCATAGCGTCCGCGCAGCTGCTGGGCGTCAACGGAGGCGACCCGCCAGAAGTAATCGCCCGGTGGCAATGCGTTGGGGGCGCGCAGGCGATTGCTGCTGCTCTTCTGCTCGATGATGGGCTGCAGGAAATCCGCATCCTCGGCCACCTGCAGTACCGTGCCGGCTGCACCGGGGACTTTGGCCCACTCGAAGCGCGGTTGCGGCTGGTGCAGGATCTGCGCGTGCAGCGGCGCCACCGTCAGCGGTGGCGGCAGGCCGTCAGGCACGGAGAAATCGCGCTCGGCATCCAGGCCTTCGCTGCCGTCGGCGGCAACGGCCCTGACCAGCAGGCGCAGTTCACCGGGCGGCAACTGGTCGATGCGAAGTTGGGTGCCGGCCTGCTCGCGCGCGAACAACAGCACTTCCGGTGCTGCTGCCAGCACGATTTCGGCGCGGTAATGCGTAGCGCCTTCCACCGGCTGCCAGGCTGCAAGCAGGGGCAGCGGCTGCAGGCGGAGCTGGTCATCGAGCAACCGCGGCGCGGGCGCGAGTGCCTGCGCTGCCGCCGGCGCGGTGTCGGAGGAGTGGCTGAGGCTGGCTTGGCCGGCGGCGACCAATTGCCGGCCCCCGTGGTTGTCGACCTGGACACGGCCTTCCATCACTTCGGTGGCGGCCCGGTGGCTGCTGTCTCCGGCACTGACCCGGAAAACGGTACCGCGCACGCTGCTGGTCGCGGTGGGCGCGGTGATGATGAAACGCGAGGCCGGGCCGCGTGCCGGCGTGACCCGGCTGCTGCTGCGGCCGCGCTGCAGGCGCACGCGGGTGTCGACCATGCCGGTGTCGCCGTAGCTGCTGAGCTGGTCCAGCAGCAGCTGCGAGTTCTCGCGCAGTTGCAGGCGTGAGTCGTCGGCAAAGCGCAGAGTGACGCTGGCGTCTGCTCCAGTCAGCAGCTGGCTGCCGATCGGCAGCAGCATGTCCTGTCGCAACACCTGCTTGCCGTTTAGCGGATCGATCACTTCGGCCGGGCCACGTACTGCGACAACCCGTGCCGGGGCGGGTGCAACCCGCAACCAGGCGATCGGAAAACGCAGGGCCTGGCCCGGGGGCAGGCGGTAGGGATCAGAGACTGCGTTGTGCGCCTGCAGTTGCTGCCAGCGTACGTCGGGCTTCAGGTAACGGGCACCGAGGTCCCACAGGGTGTCGCCGGGGCGGACGCGATAGCTCCAGTCCTGCGCGCTGGCCAGGCCTGTGCAGCACAACAACACGATGGCCAGCAGCACACGCAGTGGGCCAGGGTGGGAGAAGCGGTAAACGGAGGTGGTCACTACGCTTTGGGTCCTTGTTGTACGGGACCATGACGCAGGCCTGAGGCCACCGCATCTCCATCCCCCCGATCGCCGGGCGAACCCGGTGAGCTCGCCTATGGACGACGAGCATCACATTTTCATCCAAACCAGATTTCACGTGGCTGAATGGAACCGGGGGCTCAGAACAGCAGCGAGGACATACGGCGACGGTAGCGACCGACGAGGTCTTCATCCTCGATCACCCGGAAGGCATCGATCAGCGCCTTCTTTGGCAGGTTGTCGCGGAAGCTGCGGTCCAGGCGCAGCATTTCGATGAACTGTTCCAGCGCGGCTTCATCCTGGCCAGCAAGCAGCCGCTGGATGCCGAGCAGGTAGCGTGCTTCCAGGTCATTGCCATCGGTGGCGATGCGCGCGGCAAGCGTGTCGCTGTGCGGTGCTCCTTGCAGGGCGTTGCCGAAATCCAGGCGGGCGCGTGCACGGATGCTGCGGTCATCGGTGGCCAGATTGGCGGGCAGGGCGTCCAGCAGCACGCCGGCTTCGGCGGTGGCGCCGGTCTTGATCAAGGCCAGGGCCAGATCAAGCTTCAGTTCGTCTTTGTCCGGGTTGGCCGCGATGGCCTCCCGCAGAGCCGCCACTTCCGCCTGCGGATCAAGCGGCAAGGCTTCCACTTCCGCCTCGGCAGCGGCCGCTTGCAAAGGGCTGACCCCATGCTGGGTAAGGAACTCACGGAGTTGGCCCTCCGGCATCGCGCCAGGAAAACCATCGACGATCTGGCCGTCACGGATCAGGAAGACGGTTGGAACCGAGCGGATCTGGAAGGCTGCAGCAATCTGCTGTTCCTTGTCGACGTCGACCTTGGCCAGCTCGAATGCGCCGTTGTACTCACCAGCCAGTTTTTCCAGCAGTGGCCCCAACGTCTTGCAGGGGCCGCACCAAGGCGCCCAGAAGTCGACCAGCACGGGTGTCTGCAGGGATTTCTGCAGAACCTCGGCCTCGAAGGTTTCGGTGGTGGCCTCGAACACGTGGGGAAGATCGGTCATGGCTGACTACGTTGCGGACAGGAATGTCCTTTATGGCGACGCGGGGCGGACTTCTCAACCTTCAGGGCAAAACCGGCAAAACCGGGGTCAGCAAAACCGGGGTCAGAGTCGGATTTCGTTTC
>Ga0308157_10002063_pt1 | contig 35691 bp, 28 predicted proteins | sample PhyBR1_FD_201035 | JGI IMG/M metagenome (GOLD analysis project Ga0308157, IMG submission 201035) | Phyllosphere microbial communities from UC Gill Tract Community Farm, Albany, California, United States - DLSLB.R1 | ecosystem: Host-associated > Plants > Phyllosphere > Unclassified | place: USA... | reverse complement strand
CATCCCCGAATTCATTCAATCTTACCAGCCAGAGGTCGGATCCGCCTTTGGATTCTTCTTTTTTATCCAGTCCTTTTCCGGAATAGGAGGTTCCTGCAATTAAAAATCCACCTTCTTGGGTAGAAACTGAAGCGGAAAGATAATCGTGGTTTTGTCCTGAAAGGTATTTTTCCCAGACCTGCTCTCCCTGCTGGTTGAGTTTAACCAAGTGGAAATCGTAGCCGTTGTTTTGCTTTTGGCTGTTAGCAACTGACTGTTGATCTTTCGTTTGAATGGAACTTCCGGTAATCAGGTACTGCTGATCGATAGTGGTGGTAATCTGGCTTAGGAAATCCTGAGTGGAGGACTTGATGTCTTTCTGCCATAAGACTTCCTGGGCTGATGCACTCAGAGCTGTGCATATCATCAATGCACTGAGATAGAATCGTTTCATTCTGTGTTATTTGAGTTGTTGGTTTATTATTTTTTAAGCGGTGCAAAAATACACTTTTTTACTTCACGTTAAGTAGATTTAATACTTTTTTTACAAAGACAATCAAATGATTACCATTGATATTATTCAACAAAGAAAAGAATGAGCAACGACAAAACTTGTCGCATTTTATTTTACATGAAATAATTTACAGTATTATGTTTATTTCAAAGAATATTTTATAAATGTCTTTATTCAAAAAAAACATTTTAGCTTTTTGATAGGACTTAATAAGATTAATTATAAATCACAAATTGTTGATTAAAAGCTAAGAATAGTATCAATAATAAGTTTTATTCGTGTAACTAATCACTTGTTCTTCCTACTAATCAGGCATCAACAAATGGTTATTTCTATAGAAGAAAGTTTTACTACTTTAAAATAAACTAATGCAAACATCCTTTTTAAAAATTACCGCTGCTACGGCTGCGCTCTGTTTCAGTACTTTAGCGATGGCACAGCAGACGTATTCTGTAAGCGGAACCGTGAAAGACCAAAAGAACGGTGAGCTCCTGATTGGAGTGAATGTAAAAGTAAGTGAAAACCCATCCATCCATGTAACGGCCAATGAATATGGCTTCTATTCCTTATCATTACCGGAAGGAAGCTATACTCTGATCATTTCTTACCCTGGCTACAAAGATTTTGAGCAGCAGGTAAAAGTGGATCAGAATATCAAACTGGACCTTCCCCTTAGCCAGGAAGAAGAAAGAACCAAAAGCATTGACGAAGTGGTTGTCTCAGGGATCAAAAAAGATAAAAATCTTTCTACAGCCCAAATGGGTACAGAAACTTTAAGCATTAAAAATATAGAAAAGCTTCCGGTTTTATTTGGAGAAAAGGATGTCATGAAAACTATCCAGCTTCTGCCCGGTATCAAAAGTAATGGTGAAGGAAGCAGCGGATTCAGTGTGAGAGGAGGTGCTACGGATCAAAACCTGATCCTTCTGGATGAAGCGCCTGTTTATAATGCATCGCATTTGCTTGGATTTTTCAGTACATTTAACAGCGATGCTCTGAAAGATGCCAGCATCATCAAGGGAAACAGCCCTGCCCAGTACGGGGGCCGCCTTTCTTCTGTGATGGATGTAAAAATGAAAGACGGAAACAACAAAGATTATAATATCAACGGAGGAATAGGCCTCATCAGCAGCCGTTTGAGTGTAGAAGGCCCTATTCAGAAAGAAAAGTCATCATTTATTGTTTCGGGAAGAAGAACGTACGCCGATCTGTTTCTGAAAACAACCGATGATTTTAAGGACAATAAATTATACTTTTACGACCTCAACCTGAAGGCCAATTATCAGGTCAACGAAAACAACCGCCTTTATCTTTCGGGGTATTTCGGAAGGGATGTTTTGGGAATTGGCAACACCTTTTCCTCAGATTGGGGGAATACAACCGCTACCCTGAGATGGAACAGCATTATTAATAGCAAATTGTTCTCTAATACGTCTTTTATTTACAGCAATTATGATTATAAGATAAGCCTAGAAAGTAATGACAATAAATTCGGACTGAATTCAAAGATACAGGACTGGAATCTTAAGCAGGATTTCACCTGGTTTGCCGGAAATAAGCATTCTGTACGCTTTGGTCTCCAGTCTATTTACCATACCCTTACTCCAAGCAGCGCTTCAGGCACAAGTGTTAGCAGTTTTCCGAGAAATAAAAGATATTCATGGGAAAATGCATTGTACATCAATGATGATTTTAAAGTGAATGATAAGCTGACCGTTAATTACGGGGTAAGGCTCGCTCTATTCAGTGTGCTGGGTGGTGATACTTTCAATACTTATGAAAACGGGGTTCTTACGGACAGCCAGTTTTTAGAAAAAGGAAAATTCGGGAAAACATACATCAATCCGGAGCCTCGTATTACAGCCAATTACCGCATCAATGAGGTTAGCAGCGTGAAAGGAGGTTATTCCCGCAATACCCAGAACCTGCATCTTTTGAGCAACAGCAGCAGCGGAAACCCTACAGACCAATGGATAGGAAGCAGCTATACGGTAAAACCTGAAATTGCAGACCAGGTCAGCCTGGGCTACAGCAGAAATTTCAACAATAATAATTATGAGCTGAATGCGGAGATCTATTATAAATCGATGCAGAACCAAATCGACTATAAAAACGGGGCACAGATCACGTTTGATACTGCAGCTGATATAGAAAGTGAACTTCTTTTCGGAAAAGGAAGAGCCTACGGACTGGAATTAATTGCCAAGAAGAAAAGCGGTAAGCTGACCGGATGGATCTCTTATACGCTCTCTAAAACAGAAAGAAAGATCAATGGTATCAATGACAATGAATGGTATAATGCCAGAATGGATAAAACCCATGATCTTTCAATAGTGGCAACGTATCAGTTGAACGAAAAATGGTCTTTCTCCGGGCTTTTTCTTTACAGCACGGGAAATGCAGTTACCTTCCCTACCGGAAAGTATGAGCTGGACGGCAAGACGATATTCCAATATAGCAGCAGAAATGCAGACCGGATGCCTGCTTATCACAGAATGGATCTGAGTGCCACCTACGAACCTGTTTCCACGAAACGTTTCCGTGGTTCATGGTCTTTCGGAATTTATAATCTGTATGGCCGTGAAAATGCTTACACCATTACTTTTGAAGACAATCCGAATAACCCGGGAACAACCCGTGCTATGCAGACTTCCCTATTCCGATGGGTTCCTAACATCACTTATAATTTCAAATTTTAAATCATGAAAAATACTTTTTTAATTATACTCTCTCTTTTTTTATTCACCGCCTGTCAGAAGGAAATCGATCTTGACCTGGAAGACCAAAGCGGAAATATTGTTATTGAAGGAAATATTACCAACCAGCCGGGACCTTATTTTGTGAAAATAACCAGATCTGTCGCTTTTACACAGAATAACCAGTATCCTGCTGTAACAGGAGCCACAGTGATCTTAAGCGATAATACCGGACAAGCAGAGACCCTGCAATATGTTGGTAACGGGAAATATCAGACTTCATCGGCTTTTGTGGGAGCATCAGGAAGAACTTATACCTTAAAAATTAATGCAGACGGGAAGCAATACACCGCCCAAAGCACTATGCCGGAAGCGGTTGCTTTTGAAGGTCTGGAACAGGATTCTTTTACATTCGGAGGAAAAATCAGCTATACCCTCCTACCCGTTTTTACAGATCCTGCCACACTGGGAAACCGCTATCTTTTCAGCTTTACCATTAATAATTTATCTAAAAAGACCGTGAATGTTTTTTCAGACAACATCAATAATGGTCTCCCGAACCAGAGACCTTTAATGCTTCCTAATGATGACAACGACGGTGCCGACCATGAAGTTGTTGTAGGAGATACCATCCATGTTGAAATGCAGTGCATCGACACCAATGTTTTCACCTTCTACAGTGCTCTTCTTGATATTGCAGACGGTGGAAGCGGTGTAACTCCGGCCAACCCTCCAAGTAACATCAGCAACGGAGCTTTGGGATATTTTTCAGCGCACACCCTTAGCAAGCAGAGCTTCGTAATCCAACCATAAAAACATAAATTCATTATAACATCCTGGTTTTAGCCGGGATTTTTTTTGCTCCTTTCATAAGAAGAGTTGGAAAACGCAAGGATTCCCATGTTAATATGCGAGTAAAATTATTTTTATTTGATAAAAATTTGTCTTTTGGTAAAAACGGTTCATTTCTTTTGATAACAGCCATAATTCGATGGATAAGTTTATTTCTCACCACATTTAAAACACTCATTTTGTTTTTTCCTTCATTTTGGAGGTTCCGTCTCCGTTGGGACTGTTTGAAATATTGGTGCTATATTCTATCACACCGGTATCAGGAATTGTGTAGGTATTATTTCCTGTATTCCAGAAGGAAATAGCAATGAATACGCTTACAGAACTGGTTATCATCATTTAATCGCTTATACAAATCATAACGGTTTATGAGGAACTGCTGCTGATCATTCAGAAATATGAAATAGTTCATCCAAAGAAATACTCTTTAATTCTATGTGTAAAATTGAACCATTCCACCCAAAACAATCAGTATATTTGTAGTAACACTCTTTCTTTTAAAATGCTGACAGATCAATTCGGAAGACATATCAACTATTTAAGGCTGGCCGTTGTGGACCGCTGTAATCTCCGCTGTACTTATTGTATGCCGGAAAACGGACTTACATGGATCAAACAAAAAGACCTGATGACGGATGAAGAAATGCTGAGAATCTGCTCTGTTTTTACGGAATTGGGAGTCGATAAGATCAGAATAACCGGAGGGGAACCTTTTGTAAGGAAGAACTGCATCAGTCTTATTGAAAAAATATCAAATTTAAAAGGCCTCAATAACCTCAGTCTGACAACCAACGGCCTCCTTACTGAACAATATATTCCACAGCTTAAAGCGGCCGGAATACAATCGGTCAATCTGAGTCTTGATACTCTGGATAAAGAGCGATTCTTCAGGATAACCCGCCGGAACAGCTTTGATAAGGTTATGAAAACATTGGAAGCCCTATTGAACCATCATATCAAAGTTAAAATCAACACAGTGGTGATGGAGGGGCAGAATATTGAAGATCTGATTCCCTTGGTATCCCTTACCAAAGATCTGCCTGTGGATGTCCGCTTTATAGAAGAAATGCCATTTAACGGAAGTACCACAGAAGTATCCCTGAAATGGGATCATGCTCACATTTATAACCATATTAAAAGTCAGTTTCCTGAAATAGAAAAAATTGAGGATCCGAAAAGTTCAACATCTTACAACTATACAATCCCTGGTTTTATGGGAGATGTAGGAATTATTGCGGCTTACACCCGTTCTTTTTGCGGAGACTGCAACAGAATACGCATCACTCCTACCGGTGTGTTAAGAAACTGCCTGTATGAAGGCGGCGGTATCAATCTGAAAGAGGAAATGCGTTCCGGAAAAACAGATCATGAGCTGAAAAACAGAATCATCAACACCATCAATAATAAACCCAAAGACGGATGGGAAGCTGAAAAACTCAGCCTGCTCCCCTCACAGACTCATCAGTCTATGGCTACAATCGGAGGATAACTATGGAAATGATTACCGTACAACAGGCAGAAGATATTATACTTTCCCAGGCTCAGGATTTTGGCAGGGAATCCATCCCTTATGATCTGGCATTGGGGAAAGTCCTGGCCGAAGCGATCACTGCTGACCGCGATCTACCGCCTTTTGACCGACCTACCGTTGATGGCATTGCAATAGCTTACAGCTCTTACGAGCAGGGCATCCGTTCGTTTGTCATTAAAGCAGTACAGCCTGCCGGAGAACCTCCAGTTTCCATTATTGCCGACAATGAATGTATTGAAATTATGACGGGAGCTTCACTGGATAAATCAGCAGATACGGTCATCCGCTATGAAGATATTTCCATTGATAACGGAATCGCCACGATTCAGATTGATATAAAAAAAGGCCAAAATATTCACCTTAAAGGAAAGGATAAAAAAGCTGGAGAAATCCTGGTTAAAGCCAATCAGGTGATCACTCCGGCTATCATCGGCATTGCTGCATCCGTAGGAAAAACCACATTATCTGTAAAAAAACTTCCCAAAATCCTGATTATTTCAACGGGAGACGAAATGATCAATCCTGAATCTGTTCCTGAAGCGTTCCAGTTAAGACGTTCAAACGGAATCAGCATAAAATCTGTCCTTGAAAAATATACCGTTCAGGCAGATATGCTTCATCTTAATGATGATTACGAGGAGATAAAAAAAGAACTTTCACGCTGTATTGAGGAATATGATATACTTCTGATGAGCGGCGGTGTTTCTATGGGAAAATTTGATTATTTACCCCAGGTATGCGAAGAACTGGGCGTTGAGAAGCTCTTTCATAAAATAAAGCAGAGACCGGGAAAGCCATTTTGGTTTGGAAAAAGCAGAAATCAAAAGCTTGTTTTTGCATTTCCGGGAAATCCTGTGTCGGTTTTCATGTGCCTGCACCGTTATTTTATTCCGTGGCTGCGAAAATCCCTGGAAATACAAGATCCGGCATTTCAGTACGCGGTTTTACAAAATGATATTGATTTTCTACCTTCTCTTCAGTATTTTGCACAGGTAAAACTTCATGTGAATTCAGAAGGGATGTTAACTGCCGAAATTGTAGACACCAATGGCTCAGGAGATTTTTCCCATCTCGCGGATACGGAAGCTTTTATAGAGCTGCCTCTGGAACAGAACTCTTTCAGAAAAGGTGAAGTTTATAAAATATGGAAATATAATTCTTAAAAAACGTATGACAGATTTTTCACATCTTAATAAAAAGCTGCAGCCCAAAATTGTGAATGTAAGCACAAAACAGATTACCCACAGGAAAGCTATGGCCAAAGCAACAATTGAAGTTCCTGAAAACATTCTTCAAAAGCTGAAAGAAGGTGATTTTAAAACCCCAAAAGGGTCCGTTTTTCAGACCGCTATTATCGCAGGGATAATGGCTGCAAAAAAAACAGGCGAGCTCATCCCGCTCTGCCATCCGATAGGCCTTGAAAACTGTGAAGTAGACATTGAAGTAAATGATAAAAATGAGATTGAAATTTACTGCACTGCGGAAGTTGAAGCCAAAACAGGGATAGAAATGGAAGCTCTTACAGGAGCCTCTGTAGCCGCCTTAACCATCTATGATATGTGTAAAGCCCTGAGCCATGATATTGTTATTAAAGAAATTAAATTAATAGAAAAATCCGGTGGAAAAAATGATTTCAGAAGAGAATAATACCATTCCTTCCCTCAATGGTCTTGTTCTGGCTGGGGGAAAAAGCAGGAGAATGGGTACTCCAAAAGATTTACTGAAATGGCACGGAAAGGAACAGCGCTATTTTGCTGCGGATTTACTGGCTCCCTTCTGTGAGGAAGTTTTTATTTCCTGCAGACAGGATCAGCTGGAAGATTTTAATCCGGATTATCATGCTCTTACAGATACCTTCCTGAATATGGGTCCGTTTGGAGGAATTCTTTCTGCACTCCGTTCCCAAAGGGATAAAGCCTGGCTCGTTGTTGCCTGTGACCTGCCCTTACTGGATAAAAAATCACTGGAGTTTCTGATCGAATCACGGGATAGCACAAAAGCAGCCACCACTTATGAAAGTCCTTTTGATGGCCTGCCGGAACCCCTGATTACCATCTGGGAGCCAAAAAGCTACCCTCTTTTGCTGAATTTTTTAGGGATCGGAAATACATGCCCGAGAAAAGTACTCATCAATAGTGACACTCTTATTCTGAAACCTCAGAACCCTGATGCTTTAATGAATGTGAACACCCCTGAAGACGCTGAAAGGGCTCAGGGTATTCTGAAAAAATAGAGATTAATAGCTGCCACTAATGCATTAATAAAAGTATTTATGGATCAGCAGCAAAAAAGAAATCATTATGAGTGGAGATCCATTTGAACGTTATCAATGCCAGATCGTTTTACCCGGATTTGGCCTTTCTTCCCAGGAACTGCTTAAAAATTCCAAAGTACTGATCGTGGGTATGGGTGGTCTTGGCTGCCCGTCTTCACAATATCTAGCGTCATCCGGCATAGGAACGATCGGTATTGTGGATGATGATATTGTTTCTCTGAGTAACCTTCACCGCCAGATTTTATATACCCCTGATGATATAGGATCATTTAAAGTAGATATTGCTGCCAAAAGACTGCAGCAGCAGAACCCTTCTGTTTCGGTGGTTCCTTATCGTTTGAGAGTTACTTCCGATAATGTAATGGATCTGATTTCAGACTTTGATCTGATTATTGAAGGAACCGATAATTTCGAGACCAAATACCTGCTGAACGACGCCTGTGTCCTGTCAGGAAAACCGTTGGTATATGGCGCTATTTATCAGCATGAAGGACAGGTAAGCCTCTGGAATGTTCTGCAGAAAGACGGCAGTTATTCCCCCAATTACCGGGATGTTTTCCCTCATGTAGAAGAATCACAGGTTCCTAACTGCAGGGAAGGCGGAGTTATTCCCACACTGGCTGGAATAGTAGGTTGTATGCAGGCCAACGAAGCGATAAAATACTTAACCCGATCAGAAGATATTTTAGCCGGAAAATTATGGATGATCAACGTGATGAGCGGAAAAACCCAAACCATTAAGCTGCGAAAAACCTCAACTCAGATTACCACTCTTACTCCAACCATTGCTTCAATTACTTTTGAAGAATTACAGAATAACAGGTATGAGCTGATAGATGTCCGGACAGAGCTGGAACATCAGAATTTCCATATCGGCGGGAAGAATATTCCGTTGGATGATCTGGAAAACAAGCTGAGTTTAATCGATCATTTGGTTCCTATTGTTTGCTATTGCGCAACCGGGAAACGGAGTGCTTCTGCAGCTGGAATCATCAAAAAAGCTTTTCCTCAGGCGGAGGTATTTTCTTTGAAAGATGGAATCGACAAACTAAGTGATTCTAAATAACCTAGTTTTGGTTAAGGAGACACATATTAAAGATTGGAGATTGGAAGAAAGGAGTCTGCAGTTTACTTCTGGTTATAAATATTAAAAGCCATTGTAAATTCAAATGACCTTAATAAACAAAGCTTTGTATTACTGACCTTATGTGCTATTATAAACAAAGAGCATTTTACCCAATGCTCTTTGCCGTATATTTAATCTGTAATATGTCCTATAATCAAAGATTCCACCTGATAAGAACTTCGGGCAGGCTTTTTTTCTCCTTCAGCAATGATACGGAGCGGGCCTTTTGACTCCGGCAATGCTTTTCCATCCACCATATCTGCAATAATGACATTCTTATCTGCTATGGAGGAATCCAGTTCAGCCAGTGAAAACAGAACCTGATATCCATCGGTACATTTTACCAATACATATTTTGACAGATTCTCACCATGCAGTTCTTTACCAGAAGGAACTCCTGCCTTTAAAAGAATATCCTGAAGTACCACTCCGGAATAAATATGGGTTTTACCTTCTTTATCTTTTAATGAAGCCTCTTTTCGCGGCATTTTTGAAAGTTCTGATAAAGAGAGCTCCAGAAACTGTTTTACCTCTCCCCCAACCTTTAATGTAAACTGAGACTGAGCCCAAATACCTCCTGAGATTAAAAACAGGAATAACAATATAATCTTTCTCATTGATATCGTTTTTTTATCCGGTTAAGGTCTTTGAACAGCTCCTTTATAAAGCATTTCATCTACCTTTTTATAAACTTCGGGATCGTGTTTTTTAATTTTAATTTTAACATATTTGGAAGCCGGCATATTACTCTCTTTCACTACGTTGTTTACAGATACCAGCACATTAGTTTCCGGAAAATAGGTTACAGTATTTTTTTCAGGAATCTGGTAGGAAACAATAATAAATAGCGGAGCCACTCTTTCTATACCATCATCATAATTATAAAGATCTACTTTATCACCGGCTTTAAATCCGGCTTTGTCAATATCATTCTGATTCATAAAAACCACCCGGCGTTCGTTCTTAATTCCACGGTATCGGTCATCCAGTCCGTAAATGGTTGTATTGAACTGATCATGGGTACGTGTGGTGGCCATCATATATTCATCCGGAGCAAGGGTATTGTCCGGAATGTCTGTTAAAGTGAAGGGAGCCCGTCCTCCAAGTTCTTTAGAAAAGTACTGCTTGTCGCGGGCTGCATTCGGAAGGTAAAAGCCTCCTTTTTGGCGGACACGGACATTATAATCTTCAAATCCGGGAATACATTGTTCAATATCATCCCGCACAGCATCATAACTGTCATGATAACGTTGCCAGTTGATCACAGACCTTTCTCCCAAAGTAGCCATGGCCATACGGCAGACAATCTGGGTCTCATTCACCAGGTTATCAGATACCGGATCCAGCATTCCTTTTGAATCCTGAACAACTCCCATTGAATTTTCTGTGGAGACAATCTGTATTTCACCATTTACAATATCTTTGTCGCTTCGCCCGTATGTTGGCAGGATAAGCGCTTCTTTCCCGTGGACCAGATGCCCGCGGTTTAGTTTGGTGGAAACTGATACAAGTAAATTAAGCTTCCGCAGCGCATTGGCCGTAAAGGTAGTATCCGGTGTTGCGGATATAAAATTTCCTCCCATACAGAACATCACTTTTATTTTCTCCTCATGAATGGCCTTTATGGCGCGAACAACATCATAGCCATGCTTACGGGGTACTTTAAAGCCATAAAAGTTTTCAAGTCTGTCCAGCTGTTCATCAGTAGGCTTTTCATCAATCATCATGGTTCTGTTTCCCTGCACATTGCTGTGACCCCGGACAGGACATACTCCGGCTCCCGGCTTTCCTATGCTTCCTTTCAGCAGAAGAATATTAAGGATCTCACGAATCATATCAACTCCGTTAGGCTGCTGGGTCAATCCCATTCCCCAACTGAAAATAATCCTTTTTTTAGTGGCGATCGCTTCTGCTGCTTCATACAATCCTTCTTTAGAAACTCCTGAAAGGACAGCCAGCTCATCCAGGTTGTAATGATCAAACTGCTTTATAAAATCATCGTATCCTACTGTTTTCTCTTTGATAAAGTCTTTATCGAATACAGTGCCCGGGTTTTTCTTTTCAAATTCAATCAATAAAAGTTCAAGTGCTTTTAATAAAGCCATATCCCCATTGATTTTTACAGGAAGATACAGATCGGCAAGCTGAACACCGCCTTTCAGAATATCTTTAACACTCTGTGGATTGATAAAGCCCATCAGACCTGCTTCAGGAAGAGGATTAATGGCAATAATCTTAGCTCCGTTTTTTTTCCCTTTGGCCAGTGAACTCATCATCCTCGGAGCATTGGTTCCGGGATTTTGCCCGATGATTACAATGACTTCTGCTTCATAAAAGTCTTCCAGTGTCACGGTTCCTTTACCAATTCCAATGGTGGGGCGCAATGCTGATCCGGAGGTTTCGTGACACATATTGGAACAGTCCGGCATATTGTTGGTTCCGAATTCTTTGGCAAACAGCTGGTAAACAAAAGAAGCTTCATTACTTGTCCTTCCGGAAGTGTAAAAAGCGGCTTCGTCCGGAGATTCCAGTGCGTTGAAGTGTTCTGCTATTTTTTTAAAGGCATTCTCCCAACTGATAGGCTGATAATGAGTAGCTCCTTCCGGCAGATACATTGGATCTGTAAGCCGTCCCATTTTTCCGATCTGATAATCATCCAATTTGGCAAGATCATATACTGAATTCTGCTTAAAAAACTCGGGTGTCACTCTTTTCGTAGTTGCTTCCTCGGCCAATGCTTTTGCTCCGTTTTCACAGTATTCACCTAAAACAGAACGTTCATCATCAGGATCCGGCCATGCACAGCTGGGACAGTCGAAACCACCCATCTGGTTCATTTTAAATAAGGCTCTCATTCCCCGAACAGGAGCTTTTTCTTCAAATAAATCACTAAAAGCAGCCATCACAGCAGGTATTCCTGCAGCGGCTTTCTCAACGTGGGTAAGCTTAAGATCAAGTAAAGTATAGGGATTCTCTGCATCAGGTTCTTTGCGGATACTTTCTTCTATTTCTTTCTTTTTGTTATTATCTTCCATAGCTTTTTATTTTGTAATGGGATCAACAGGTAAGATTGGGGTTCGGATAATTATCACTCTGGTCTTCCAGGGTATTATCTATACATACAAAGTCTTTTTCTACCAGTAGTTTTACAAGACCTGTCTGTCCGTCAAAGCCTACCTTGTCTGTAGAAACCAGTTCTTCAATCATGGTTTCAGGTATTTTCATGACTATTCTGTTTTCAATGAAGACTGCGGAAAGTTCATCATCATCCGTTTTCTTAATTTCATAAATAAATGGCCTGTCTACGAATTGAGTCACGCTGGAAACAATTCCGTTTTTTCCTAATTCTGAAACTTCCGACTGGGTAAGGCGTAAGCGGATTGAGTTGTCTTTTATTCTTATTTTCATTGGTCTACTTATTTAGATGGCTGCTGATGTTCATTTTTCTAGTGTAACACTGCCTGCTTTTATATCAATATTTTTATTTTTTTGCCACGGATGCACGAATGTTTTTATTTAGATATTCCTGCTTACTATTTCATAATAATCTCAAGAAAACGGCTTTGGTTATATATATTAAACCGATTGTCCCGAAGGAATCCCAATAAAGTCATATCAAATTCTTTCGCCAGATCCAAAGCAAGACTTGAAGGTGCTCCTATGGCTGCAACTATCGATATTCCTGCCATGGCAGCTTTCTGTATCAGCTCAAAGCTGGCTCTTCCGCTTAATACCAGAATTTTATCTTCAAGGGGAAGCTGTTCTGTAAACAAAGCATGTCCAATAAGCTTATCCAGAGCATTATGTCTTCCCACGTCTTCTCTTAAGGCAAGTAAATTTCCTTTTAAATCGAAAATACCGGAAGCATGGATTCCTCCGGTAGCACTGAAATTATTCTGAAAAGACTGCAGGTTTCCCGACAGCTGATATAGTATTTCAAGGGGTATTATATGGTTTTGTTTTTCCGGATTCTGAAACGGACTTACCGTTCTGATAGATTCTATAGAACTTTTTCCGCATACTCCGCAACTGGATGTGGTATAAAAATTTCTGTCCGATTTCATCAGCTGAGGAGCAAGACCTTCTATCAATTCCACAACGATAATATTTTGGCTGTTTCTTGAACATTCTTTTGGGGAATGTTCTACCTTCTTAATCTGCTGATAACCGGAAATAATTCCTTCCGTAAAAAGAAAACCGACTGCCAATTCTGCATCATTGCCAGGGGTTCGCATCGTCACTGATATATTTTTAGTTTCCCGCTGTCCTTCCAATCCAGAAGACACCCGGATTTCCAGAGGTTCTTCCACAGCAATATCATCAGTAAAGTAAGAACTAATGTCACCCTTAACCTTAACGATTTCTATCTGGGCTACAGATTTATTTTCTAGTATATTGGTTTTCATAACTTCACGAACTGGTATAGTAAATATACGAAATTTAGTTCTTCCAATTACGGATGGGCAGAAACCCATTCTTCCCCATCTTCAAACACTTCTTTTTTCCATATAGGAACTGTTTGTTTTATGGTATCGATAACATACCGGCAGGCATCAAAAACAGCATCCCTGTGCCCATCGTTGACCACAATTATTACCGCGGCATCACCGGGAAACAGGATTCCGATGCGATGATGAATGACAATATTCTGTACAGAAAATAAAGAAACCGCATTCTCTGCTATTTTCCGCATCTCTTTTATTGCCATGGGTTGATAGCACTCATATTCCAGGCGGATAACGGGTTTGTTTTTTGTGATATTGCGGACTGTTCCTATAAATGTAGCGATGCCTCCGCTTGTAAGATCCTGAGCTATGGCAAGGCATTTAGAGATATCCAGCTGGTTTTCTGTTATTTTTATATCAATCATTGCAATCCTGATTTTTTGTACCGGGTATAGATATTTTTATGTTTTGCGGAGTCTTTTTATTGGAAGCCTCATCATCAGTTGAGTTAACCGCCGCTTACCGGAGGGATGATTGCTATTTTGTTGATACTGCTTAATATCTGTTCATCTTCGGCATATTCTTCATCTACTCCTATAAAGTATGATTTCAGCTTTTTCAGTTCCGGAAATTCTCCTTCCAGAAAGTTTTTCAGCTGCTTTACATTAAGATCATCATTTACCTCCACTATTTTTTCTGACGCTCCGAAAATATCTTTCGTTATACCAAATGCCAATATTTTAAGTTTCATTTACCAATACTTTATTAAAACGTTTACTCCTGCTACTAAAACCAATACTGCGGTCATTCTTTTGATGACCAGCGCATCCCATTTCAGAGACATTCTTGACCCTATCTGTCCGCCGATGAAAACAGCCAGACATAAACTCAGGATTCTGAAAAAATCTATATCTATCGATACTTGTGATATCTGCCCGAAAATTCCGGATATGGAATTCACTAAAATAAAAACACTGGATGTTGCGGCAATCTTTCGCGGGGTATCCCATTTCATCAGATTAAGTAACGGTGAAAGAAAGATTCCACCGCCAATTCCCACCAATCCTGATAAAAATCCGATGCCTCCTCCCAAAAAACTGTTTCTGACAACTGATATTTTAGAATCCTCTACAGTGTTTTCTTCATTCTTCGTTTCTGTTTTCACCCATAATAATAGGGCCGCCACGATTAGTGTAATTCCTAAAATTAAAAAGAAGGTTTCCTGTTTTATTTTTAATACAGCTCCCAGGTAGGCCATGGGAACACTTACCAGGGTTATGGGAATCACCTTTTTCCAATTAACCTGTTTATTTTTCCAATAAATATAAACTCCTCCAATGACAACAATGACATTGCAGATTAATGCTGTTAACCGTATTTCCTGGTACGGAAGGTTATACATAGCCAGAACAGCCAAGTAGCTGGAACCTCCGCCAAATCCTATTGATGAATACACAAAAGCGATTATTAAAAAGAAGAAAAAGATTTCCCAGTGCCCCATGCTGTTGTATTGAGGATTAATTTAATACAATAATAACAAATTTAGGGATTGTCTGCCCTATTGCAATATGAAATTCTCTGCTATGATTTATAAAAAAGATCACCCATTGTTTATTAAAAGTTGAAGATGTCTTCTATTCAAGGGTCTCCAAAAAATTAAACCCTCCAAATTCTATATTCAGAGGGTTTAGTTTATTTTACAAGTATTCGGTTAGTTGGCTGCCGGGTCAATAAGTTCTTTGGTAATTCCCAAAGATTTTAAAAGATCCTTACCATCAAAAAGTAAAGTTGCATAGTGTGTTCCTTTTTTAAAAATCAGTTGTGAACCTCCCGGAAATGAACTGCCATCACCAAGTTTTTGGATTTTAACTCCGTGCTTCCCGAATTTGGTTTTAGCCTCCTGCAAAGTTGTTTTGTTCATTGCAAGGCCAAAAGGAAGTCCATCAACAATTAAAAATTGATCCTCCGGAATATCAAAAAACATTTCGTTGATTGCGTTATTCTTTCCAAGACTGCAATATAGCTCCAACCCTGATTTGGTAAGCCACTTGGCATATTTTTCATCATTGGCATCTTCATAAAATTCAGTTTTCACCTTTAAAGCGGCTGATACTTTTTCCGGTGTCTGTGGAAAAATAAACTCTGAGCTTTTGTTCAGTAAAGAATTTAAATTTGCAGTTTTCTGTGAAAATGCTGTGAAGCTTAACAATTGAAAAAGTACGGTTAAAACTAAAGTAAGTGGTTTTAGCTGCATAAGATGTAGTATTTAATATTTAAAGATTGGATGGATAAAGATATTAAAATAACGTGAGTTGGGGTTAAGGAGTTTAAATATAAAAGAATGGAAGATGGAAGAAGGAGGCTGGAAGTTAATTTTAGGTATAGGTATTGAAAGCCTCCAGAAAATTAAATAAAAACAGATCAATATTTGCTCTTAATGACTTTCAAAACTTCCCTCTTCCATCATCCAGCTTCAGACCAGCATCCATCAGGTATTCTAATCCCTGAGGTAAGGTTATAATTATTTTTCAAATTTTGTTCGTATTAAAGCTCTATCAGAACAACATATTAATCATTATAATTATCAGGTCGCTCCTACGGAGCTCTCCTTAGATCATGTATTAAATTCTATGAACAGAGTACTCCTAAGGAGCACTAAAAGGGGCTCAGGTGGCGTTATATTTTTTTACAAAAAATTATAAATTGATCATCAATTATAACACTTAATATAAGTCTGATTTTCTTATTCCGAACTGAGGTTATTTATAAAAAACATCAAACTTTCTGGGAAGCTATGAAGTAAAATACTTTTTCACAGCCACATATTTGATATCCATGTCAGGTCATTTTCAACAATTTCAAAGATACACTATTTTATTTTACAAAAGATAAATCCTATTGGGAGACGATGGCTATAAAAATGATATTCTCTTACTTAGTTCTGTTAAAACCTTAAAGTAAATTCTTGTTTTATTATACTAAAATTTGTATCATCGTATAAGATTATGCAAAGGAACTGATGTATTATTTTCAATTCATGATCTTTAAAAAACATAAATAATAAAAAATGATTGTCAGAAAAACGATTGGTCTGAAAGGTGTTGTGCGTTTTGCAGGCCATCATATCTGGTGGCTGACCACTTATATGACTCTGGTGTCCGTACTCTATAAAGTGGCGGGCTGGCACTGGATTTCCATTCCCTGGCTGCCGGTTTCACTGGTAGGTACTGCTTTGGCTTTTTACATCGGTTTTAAAAATAACCAGTCTTACGACCGCGTCTGGGAAGCCCGGAAAATATGGGGTGCTATTGTAAACAGTAGCCGAAGCTGGGCAGTAATGGTCAATTCTTTTGTAAAAAACAGCCCTGATACACAGTTTACGGTACAGGAACTTGAACAGATCAAAGAGCGTCTGATCTACCGGCATATCGCCTGGCTCTATACTTTCAGGGACCAACTTCTGGTTCCAACGCAATGGGAACATGTGAGCTTGCGGTGGCATTTTGGAAAAATAGCCCAGAAACGGCAGGAATCTGAAGGTATAGGACTATTTAAAGATTTTTTAAATGAACAACAGAAAACCAATTATTTTTTCGATGAGTCTAGATTAGCCGGCGCTGCCAATAAAGCAACCCAGCTCATCAACCTGCAGTCTCTGGATCTTGCAGAGCTTGAAGAAAAACAAGTTCTACACATGAGAAAACAGCTGGATATGCAAAAAGTGCTTTCTGATTTTTATGACCATCAGGGAAGAGCTGAACGTATTAAAAAGTTCCCTATCCCCCGCCAATATGCCAATTTAAGCTTCATATTCAACTGTATTTTTATTTTCCTGTTACCTTTAGGCATTGTAGCGGAATTTGCAAAACTGGGTGAAGCCGGAGTATGGCTGATGATCCCATTTGGCGCTATAGTTGGCTGGATCTATGTTTTGATGGAACTGATAGGAGATTATTCCGAAAATCCTTTTGAAGGCTTAGGTACCGATATCCCTATGCTTTCTATCTGCCGTACCATAGAAATTGATTTACTGCAGATACTGGGCAAAACAGATGTACCCCAGCCTATTCAACCTATCAATGATATTTTAATGTAAGATATTCTGTAGAATTTTCCCTTATAATTTCAGATTTTCTATTGAAATTCACAGTTACGGATTACTCTGCCTTAAGCTATTTTCAACTTTTTTTGTAAGACATAAAAAAAATTTGCCCATTAATAAAAATCTTTCTATATTTGCACCACTGAAAACGACGGTACAGCCGAAGTTCAGGGAGAGTTGGCAGAGTGGTCGATTGCGGCAGTCTTGAAAACTGTTGACTGTAACAGGTCCGGGGGTTCGAATCCCTCACTCTCCGCAACTTGCTAAATGAGCACTTTAAAACTTATCTTTTAAAGTTTTCAAAAAGCATCAAAAAATGTTTAAATCCTGCAAAATCAACGATTTGCAGGATTTTTTTTGTTTATAGCAACTGCTATAATTTCCAAAAATACTCCAAAAGTTTGTGGCAGATTCGTGGCAATATTCAAAAATTCTAAAAATTGCCACAGAATTACACGTAACTGATTGGAAGTAAACGCGTAGCAAATCTAAACATCTTGATTCAAAGCACTTTTAGTTTGACATTTATAACCCTTAAAATGTTGAATTATGTTAGAACAAAGTTATGGGCTCACCTTTTTCTTAAAGAGCTCAAATGTAAAGGACAAGTCGATCCGCCATGTTTATCTGCGGATTACGGTAGATGGCATTCCCAAAGAAACCTCCACAAAGAGAAAATGGGAGGTAAACAGATGGGATCAGAAGGAAGGAAAAGCAACGGGAACAAAAGAGGATGCCAAGTCACTGAATTTCTTTCTGGAATCACTGACCACAAAGATCAATAACCATAAGACAGAATTATTAAATAATGGCATCCCTATTTCTGCTGTGGACCTTATCAATTTTGTAAACGGTAAATACAAACACCGCAATAAGGTACTTGAAGAGTTTCAAGAGCATAACGATGAAATAGAGGTACTGATCCCTACAAAGGAATATTCCAAAGGTACCCATGACCGCTATGTTACCGCACGTTCACATGTACAGGAATTCATCCAATATAAATATGGAAAAGATGATCTTGAATTCATCGCCCTGAACTATGAATTCGTAAAAGATTTTGATATGTATCTTAAAACCGTGCGAAAATGCTCGAATAATACTTCCCTGAAGTATATCAGTAATTTCAAAAAGATTGTTTTAAGGGCAGTGGCCAAAGAAATCATTCCCAAAGATCCTTTCAAGCTTTTTGTCAGCAAGAAAACAAAGATAAAAAAGAAACCCCTGACAAAAGCTGAACTTAAAAGAATTGAAGATAAGGTTTTTACTTCCGAACGCCTTAGTGTGATCCGTGATGTTTTTGTCTTTCAGTGCTACACAGGGCTGTGTTATATTGATGCCTACCAGCTGAAATGGAGCGACATCAAGGAAACTGATGACGGTTGGTTGTGGATCATGTCAAACAGACAGAAGTCAAAATCAGACACCGATATTCCCCTATTGCCCCAAGCACTCGAAATTATGACCAAGTACAAGGATCATCCTTTATGTATAAAAAGAGGAACGGTTCTTCCCGTCCGTTCCAATCAGAAAATGAATGAGTACCTGAAAGAGATTGCTGATCTCTGCGAGATACATACAGCACTCAATACCCATAAGGCAAGACGCACGTTCGCCAGTACAATTACCCTCAACAATGGTGTGCCGATCAATATCGTAAAAGAAATGCTTGGGCATCATTCCGTATCACAGACAGAGGATTATGCAATTACAGAGCAACAGTCCATCGCACGGGAAATGAAGGAGCTTGAAACGAAACTGGGAGCTAACAGCGGAGATTTTAATATGGATCTGCTTAGATTCCTTGAAAAGCTTGAAAAAGAGTTTGATCTTTTAAAGAATATCAATAATGCTAAGACTGACCCGACACATAGTAACAGGCTTCTAGCCTTTGAAGATATGCTGGGAAGAGCAAAAGCAATGATTTAATATAAAATAAGCCTCAACAGGATTTAACCTGTTGAGGCTTATGATTTCAGGGTCATTCCTGTTGCCTTCGTAGAATTTCTACAGTGCTACGGTAATCCGGATGGTAAGAAGGTGTATATTTGATATACCCCAGTTCCTGTAACTGCTTTAAATATTTATGGTAACAGGTCAATGTCCTGATGTGGGAAAGTGCCATCAATCTGCTGCGGCTTACCCTTATCGTCCATTTCTCATTCTGTTTGCAGGCAAGTCTGGCGATGGCGACCAATAATGAAATATGCGTTGGATTGAGCTGTGGGTCTCCTACGATAAAATCGAGGAAATCAAACCATCTGTGGGGATCATTCATTTTCATCGCTAAATAATTTTAAAAGGTCGGCTTTATTGTAATAATAGGAACCCAGTACTTTCTTAAACCTGATTTTCCTTGTTATCCTCAGGTTTTGGAGGGTTGCAGGGGAAATATTGAGCATTTTACGGATTTCTTTACTGCGTATCCATCCAAATTCCTCTGTTTCCTCAACCCGTCGAAATTTTACTTGCAGCAGACTGTCAATATCAGAAATCAGATGATTTCTGAATGCTTCGAGGTCGTGTTTTGTGATTGCATCCATATCAAGAATTTTTAATTTGTTTCAAAAATTCTATTTTTTGGACACAGGTCAGTAAAATGGCACTCAGTGGCTTTATTTTGCCGTCATTTTCCTAATTGCCATTGATATATACTGCCTTTTTTCTATTCACAAACTTAATTTAATTTTATGATTGTACATCTTCCATATCTGTAAGACTTCCTGATAATTTTAAGCCTAACAGTCCCAATAAATAGATTCTTAAGGTTTCCTCCGACATTTCATCAATTTCTTCGATTAATGATTGAAAGGTCTCATGATGAAAATTGATGAAAATTTGATTTGTATAGCTTACCGAAGCCTTAGCCGAGATACCAAATTTTCCTATCTCAATAAATACACCATATTCCTCTTCAATATTTGATAATTGTGTCCGAAGTTTTAAAGGAAAATCCTGTTTGTTCAATTTTATTTCAGTAAGAGATGAAAGAGCTACAGTTTTTATATTTTGCATAAATATTCCATATTCACTTGCTATTAACTGAATGATCATTGTTAAAGTTGTCGTAAATTGCTGTGCTGTAAGAAAATTAACCGTTGAACTTCTATGAAGGATTATCAAATTTCCCTTACTTCTTAAGTATTCAATTATTATGGCTTCATAATCCGTAACAATATGATTATCTTGCACATAAAAATTAGTAATTGACTTTGATTTTAAAATAGTTAAAATACTACCCAGAGAAAGTTCAGTTTTATCATATTCTAAAAAGGTATGTTCTGTACATAGGGTCATTAATTCCCTTTTTGAATAGAAATCACTATAGCCATTTTCTAGGTTTGCTTTTATATCATCATAATATTGCAGGTAACAATGAAGGTAGCTAACAACTTGCTGATAAACCATCACATTTTTAGTTTCCAAAATGTCGCGGAATAATTTTCGTAATGTGGTGGATATATATTTACGGCAGGCGATCGCTTTAGCTGTGGGTATGATATTAGTTCTTGATATATCAAAATCAATAGATTTTGGGAAAAAGTTAATTTCGCCACCAATATGTGAAGGAAACATTTCCGGAATTATCTGAAGTGGAAAGGCATTAATAAGAAAGCCACAATAATTTGCAATAATTCCTCTACCCGTCACTCCTAAGGCTAACCTTATTTCAAACTGATGATTTTTATCAATATAAGTAGCAATGGCATTTTCCATATTCCAACGTTCTTCCATTTTAACATTCGAGCCATTATAGTTAATTTTAAAATTTTCAATATGTCTACAATAACTTACTATATAAGTATATGCAGTGTGAGCTTCAAATTCCTTTTTGAGGTAAACTCTAATGGTAGTACCTGTTAACCGTTTTTCATTTTCAGAAGTGGCTTGTATATATTTAAATCCTTTAAACACATTCTCTATTTCGAATATGATCCGTTCATTTTCTTCACTTTTGGTATCAATAATTACCTTTTCTGCTGCAATAAAAGTACTGATAAAACCGATCCCAAATTTTGATATAAGATTCGATTTGCCATTATTATCATTATATTCCTGACTGATGCTCTTACCTAGAACAGCAAAATGATTCTTTAGAACATTTTTGTTCATACCATCTCCTTCATCAATAAACTCAACATAATTACCAGCTGTATCTATATTTATAATGATTTTTGGTTCGAGATGACTATATTTCTCTTTTATTCGGTTACAAGCATCCACAGAATTTTGTATTAACTCCCTAACAAACGCATATTTGTTAGGATATATTGATTCTCCAATTAATAGGCTAACAATCTTGTCGACATCAGCTGTAAAACTACCCGGCAAATCTTTATCTTTATTATTTGACCCTTCCCCCAATGGATACAGTCGTTCTTTCGATGGCAATTGTCCAGATTCATATCCTCCAGGAAGTGAATCTGTATCCTTGTCAAATTCAAAGCGTGAACTAATGTACTTCCTCGCATATAAATCATAGCTTCTATTATTAATATCAAGATCCAGTATATTATAACCAGGTTGATACTTACTTGACTGTTCTTTTGGTTCTGAAAATGCTGATCTTCCATTTAAGGAAAGATACCCGCCACTTGATGATAAAAGTTGCTCTGCTTCGTGACGATGACTGTGACCAAAAATAGCTACATCGAAATCCTTTGACTTTAAAATTGCAGTAATTTCTTCCTTTTCATCATTGTTAATTGCATTTAAAGGATGATGAAATACAGCGATATTCATATTGGTTACACATTCCTTGAACTTGTTTTGTGCCCGGAATAATTGCCTATGACCAATAAAATGCTGTTCCTTTTTAAGAGCTGAAGAACACCTCCAAGAATCATTTACTAGAGCAATTCCCAATTTAAGGCCTTCTTTTTCATAAATATATAGTGATTCATTATTTGAGTATTCATAATTAGGGGTATTAAGATGAAATTCCTTTTCGAATTCCTTATACCGTCTAATACGTTCATTATCTTCATTAAATACTTCTCGAAATTTCTCACTTCTTTCATTTGCTAAATCAAGCGTCAATTTTTGAGCGAGAAAAAATTCATTTTCCTCTTTAATTTTCCCACGCTCAATATCATGGTTTCCGGGTATCAAAAGAATCTGTTTCTCAGTAATACTTAATGCTGTTACTATTTTATCAATGATCTCAGTCTTAAAGATGTAGTAAGGATTTTCTGCTCCAAAAGATTCACCTCCTTTATCTATTAAATCCCCTGTGATTAAAACTAAATCAATTTGTTTTTCTTTATTGAAACCCTCAAGATCCTTTAATAGCGCTTCAATGTAAAAATCTTTTAAGTTTGTTAGATTATCCTTGTTTAAATGAATATCTGAAAGTTGAATTAGCCTCATTTGTATGTAAAAATATTTTAATGCTAAGATAAAGATTTTGTATTATCAAATTATAAATTGAATGGATAGATGCCTAATAGAACATTGACTTATTTCCTGTCTGCCAAAATGATAAAGGAGCATGGGATCTTAGTTCTTTTGGCACTGAAAAACAAGTATCATTCAAAATTGATAAATGCTTCAACCGTTGGCACCTGCTCTCAGAATGTATCGGCAATCCAGTAATAACCACAAAAGAACAGATTTCTTATCTTAATCCCAATCGGTAAAAGTCATCTGGTAGAGCTTTTTCTTTAAAATGAATTTGGTTTGTCCAATAAAGTTTATCAAAATCTCCTTGTTCATAAGGGGAAAATGTAAGAAGCGTATCAGTAGCTTCGGAGTATTTTTTAAATTCCAAAGGACTTTGAAGATAAGTCGCACAAACGTCTAATTCATCAACGGCATATATTTGTCCATGCATTTCCCTTCTCAATTTTAAGAAGTTGAGAAATTGACCGATAGGGCTTTTAATATTTTGTTTTAGTGCAATTAAAAATATTTCAAGGTCGTCAATATATACCGACCAAGGATAATCGATGTGATCATCCTTTTGAAGCATTAAACTCAAATCTGTCTGTAAACTTCCAAATCGTTCTAATGTTACCACGATAGAATAAATATTCTTTATCTTTTTTGGATTTACTTTGTAGAGTGTTCTTCCTTTTTCATCTGTAATATCAAACGGATGATCCTCGAAAAAATAATCTTCAACTCTTTTACATTGTTCAAAACCGTATTGAATAGAATCTTCAAAGTCTTTTTTTAATCTTACCATAGCTTTTTCCACATCTCTGAAAGGCTCTCTTAATTTAGATGCTTTGGTTTCTACAATAATAACTGTTCCTTTAAAAATTATAAGAAGGTCTTGTTCACAATTTTTTTCAATAAAGTAGTTTTCGTAAAAGAATGCTTCCTGTTTGGAGAAAAAGTATTTGAAAATGTCTGTTACTTTATGTTCCAGACTTTTCTCTCGATGCCTCCGTAACTTAACATTATACTTGGGGTCTTTAAATAAATGAGCATAAAAAAATTTGTAAACAGCAATGGGAAGTTGTTTACCGTACAAACTTAAAAAATCTCCATTCGAAAATTTCAGAAGAGGTTTTAGCTCAAAAGGACTTTCAGCCGTATAATATTTAAAGGTTGTATCTGGAAATGGTTCAAGAGAAAACAATGCTAAAAACTGATCGACTTTCTCTGCTTCCAATCTGTAATACAAATTCTCAGCTTTGAGGACTAAGTGAGCATAGGTCTTAGAATTGAAAGAGTGAAAAGCTTCTTGAATACTTTCTGGGAGGAGGTTGAATGCTTCAGAAAATCTCATTTTCTTGGTCTGAACGCTTACTAGAAAGTTTATAAATTCAGGGGTATTCATAAACTCTTTTGTATACTTACTTCTAATAACAGATATAAGCTCTATTTCCTTGCAAGCTTCAATTAAAAAATTTATATCTAAACCAAAGTCTTTAATAATTTTATCCTCAAAAGGTGTAAAAACTCTTCTTATTTTTTCTAAATCCTGCTCTACATAACTTAACACTCCATTATCAAAATGATTTCTAACAGCCATTTCGTGAACCACTGATTCTTTTGTATAATCTGTATACTTAACTCGGTTAAAATTTTTTATTTCTATGAGCTTATCAGCAATTATTCCTAACTCTTTCGCGGGAATTTCAAATCTTTTATTTCCCTTATATGGAGAAAAAGCGTTTAAAGCAATAAGATATAGAAAGTCTTTTAGCCTCGATTCAAATTTATTTAAATCGCTTGCCGCAAAGGGTTCTGGCTTCTCCTTGATAAAGTACGCAAAGAATCCAGCAAAACTTTCTGTATCATATTTAGATACTAACTGTTGTAATTCATCAATCTTTTGCTCAATATTCATATAAAAAATCTATCTATTAATATTTCTATAAGTAAAACTAATTGGTTCATTTTGTGGATTTATGTAAAGAGCAAATATATTTTGTTAATTTATATTTTGAAACTTTATAAACTTTGCAAGTTCTCAGCAATTCAATTATTTCTTCAACAGAAGAAATGGCATTTCTTTTTATGATTATCCTACTTTTCATATAGATTTTCTTTTATTCTAAATGCTTCTAGTAGTTCAAACCCATTTGTAGTTATGCGTAATGGCACCTTATAACAACCTGTCTTTTTATCATAAATAACAGACTTTTTCTTTTTTCTAATTTTTAAAAGTTCAATCATTACTAATGAACAGTTTTCTAAATCAATTTCTGCCTGATTATAAATGGCAAAAATTGTTTTTTTCTTCGTTAGCTTGTTCAGATTCTCCAGTTTCTGAATTTCATAAGAATCTATATAGAAATACACGATATCATGAATTAGATAGAAGGTCAGGCATTTAACATCGACTTCAATATTTTTACAATTTTTGATATTGTAATCTGCTCTCTTGATTGGTAATGATTTAATCACTTTATAATTGGAAATACTTTCTTTGTCCTGTGGAATCTCTTCTACAATAAAAAGTTGCTGCCTTGCTGCTAGCTTAAATAACTCCTGTGCTTTTAATCCATTTTCCTGCCGTCTTTTCCGCTCTTGTACATCACTAAGATAAACCTCATATGGCAAATGTCCATCAAGGGGAAGTTCATTCTTTGAACCTGAACGAATAAAAGCACTTTCCCGAATAAGGTCGTCATTAGCAACAATAATTATCAAATTAAAACGATCCTCGTCATAACAATAGAATTTTTGATTTTTTCTATCCTGAAATGTTAATATATAGCCCATATTGATGTTTTTTTATTAAACTAATAGTATCTCTTTACATCTATACATTCAATATTAAACCTTACGATAAAGTTAATAAATTTATTGTAAATCAATAATTGGGGATTTTTCCATCTCTCTTCTTAAAATAAATTGTTACTATTTATATTGTTAAGTAGCTTCATAATAATAAAGGTAACATGACGTTTTTCCTCTCAATTTCCGTAAAAGATTAAATCTAATCTTTTTACTTTCTGCATTTATTGCAAAATGCTTTTAAAACAGTAAAAGCATTTTGCAGGTTCGTAGTAATATTTACTTGAAAGTCTTAAGGCAATATTATGAAATTACTTTAAAGCAAAATATAAGTTTGACCTTTTTATAAGTTCTTAAAAAGTCTCCGTTAGGCAATTCAACGCCAAATGATACCTCCTACTACCATTTCTCCCGTCTTAAAAGCACCGTATTGTATTTTATGCATAATTCAATACAATAAAAATGAACTGTAAGCAATTAAATTCCATGGGACTGGAAGAGGTCCTCGCTGTTCTGGGACACCTTCCGGTACGGCAAAATGAGAAAGAAGCCTGGTATCTCAGTCCTTTTAGCCCTGAAAAACTGGCTTCTTTCAAGGTTGACAAACGAAACAATGTCTGGCACCTGTTCTCAGAAGGTATCGGCGGTACAGTCACGGATCTCGTGCAGAAGTATCTTGGCGCATCCGTAAACGATGTCCTTCAATGGGCATCCGGGCAAAATTTTTCTTCTTTTCATCAGCAATCTAACTCTATTAGGAAAATACCTACAGAATATAAGATAGAAAAGGTAATGGACTTACATAATATTCACCTTATGGACTATCTTCGGAAAAGAGGATTATCATCCAAAACATATCCGTATGTAAAGGAGGTCTGGTTCAGCATAAAAGATAAATCCTATTATGCAGTAGGATTCCAGAACCGATCCGGTGGCTGGGAGCTTCGTAATCCCTACTATAAAGGTGCATTATTGAACAAGGATATTTCAATCTGGCATATTGATCCGGCAATCCTAAATGCTGGAACTCAAGAATTCCAACAGAAAGGAATTCCAGCAGTACCTCATGATGGAATCCAAGAACGCAGGATTGTTGTCGTGGAAGGCTTCATGGATGCCCTCTCGTTTATTGAGATGCAGACCAGCTACTGGGGAGCCCTGCTTGTTCTCAATTCGATAACTTTACTCGGAAAAGCCATAGAGACCCTAAAAGATTATGCTGAAATCAATTTATTTCTTGATAATGACAATGCGGGCAAAAAATGTACTGCCAAAATCATGGCTGCCTATCCCCATGCGGTGGATTACTCCTACCTCTATCAGGCGCACAAAGATCTGAACGAGCACCTTGTGGCAAAGAGACAGCGGCAGGCTCTGTCTGCACAAAAGGCGGAAAAAGCTCCCCAAAAGGAAGCGGACAGTGCAGAACAACAGGAGGACTGCAATAAAGAAATAAACAGCATAAAAAAGGGTATGCGCAGGAGAATGTAACACTGTGCTTTTTACAAACTGTCTGCAAAAGTTAGGAGCTCATTCGCAACTTTGAAGGTCGCTTTGCTCCCAACAAAGTTTCTGCTTCGCCCTGCCGGGGGCAAAAAAACAGCCCATAAAACGGGCTGAAAGTAGATAATAATTTGAAATGACTTCAAATATGAACATAAGTTATCATACGAAATATACAATAAATTAATCAGACAGCTTATGAAAACATCCATTAATTTTAAAGCGGTGAAATTTGATTCAGAGATTCATAATTTCAGGAAAAAGACTTTTGACTATATCCGTAAGGACTTAACACAAAAGAATGAATACTGGCAGGAGGATAAGATTGCCGACAGACAACAAAAAATAGAAACCTACTGCAAACAGAAATCAGGCAGAAAGTTACAGAGTAATGCTATCCCAATCCGTGAAGCCGTGGTGGTCATCAAAGAAGACACCACCATGAAAGACCTCCAGGACCTTGCACAAAAACTTCAGCAGGAACTTGGGATCAGAATTTTTCAGATCGCCATCCATAAGGATGAAGGACACTGGGATAAGGAATCTAAGCAGTGGAAACCGAACCATCATGCCCACCTTGTTGCTGACTGGCAGGACCTGAAAACCGGAAAGACTTTAAAACACCAGTCATTCCATTACTCCAAAATGCAGGATCTGGCCGCTGAATGCCTGAACATGGAAAGAGGTAAAGCAGGCTCAGTAGGAAGACTAGAAGCTGTGGAGTTTAAGATCCAGAAAAAGGAAGAGGAATTAAAAGCCCTTGAACTCAAAGTTCAGGAAATGACAAAGGAACTGGGTTCTGGTAAATTCAATGATCTTATTGTAAAGGAATCTAATTTCTTCGGCAATCAGCGGATTAATCTTGATAAAACAACGCAAAATTATGGAAATGCTTTCAAGCTGTATAACGCTGAACTTTTAAAAAACAGCAAAGAATTGGATGTATTGAACAGACAGAATGCTCAGCTTCAAGCAGAAACAAAAAATCTGAAAATTGAAATTCAAAATCTGAAAAGCAAAAATGCCGTGCTACTAACCGATCCCCATATTTTTGCTTTTGAAAAGAAAAAATACTTGGCTTCCGTGGTCAATCTGCTTGAAAAGTCAATCCGTCAACACTGGCTGGACTATCCTCATGTTGATCGGTCCGATAACAATTATTTTCGTAGTGAGATGAATACGATTTGTAACGATATTTTAATAAAAAATCATATCCCGTTTTCCGCCCTTGAAGCTATATTTCAGGTAGCTGAATTGGCGGCGGGCCTTTCCGCTCTATTTAGCTTTGTAGCTACACCTTTTCATAATCCTGAGCCGGAAGTGTTCCCGATCCAGGTAAAGAAGAAAAAGAAAAGAAGAAGAATTTCCTGATTATTTTAGATTCATGAAATTTATTGTTAAATTAACTTTAAGCAATAGCTTACGGATGAAACTTATTGAAAAACATGTTCTAGAAGGACAGTCTTCTTTGGACTGTTCTTTTTTGTTATGATGACATACCAAGTTGTATCAAATTAGCGCTATACAATATTCATTATTGAGTTAAATGGTCTAAATTATAAATCAATTGTATGGTTTTTGTGTAATTACGAAAGGAAAAGATTATGAATTTATTTCTCTGATGGATGCTATGGTTCCTCTTCCAAAAACCTCCACTCAAAACCAGTTTGATAAAGTTCGATCTTTATACCGGCAGATTTATTCCTGTACTACAAAAAATAATTTTAAAATACTATGTTATGGAATATCAAAAAATGAAAAATCTCATATAACTATGTATTATTATTTAATACATCAGCAGAGATTTCTTTTTGATAGGAGTTAATAATCTTTTCGTTCAATAATAACAAAAACATTCCCCAATGCCGGGTACAGATTATTAATCTTTCTCTCCATTGGGCTACGGAATGCATATCAACACTAATCTTAGTTTTTTCTCCAACTACAGAGGATTGTGGGTAAATGTTATCCTTAATATCGAAGAATGCCTGATAAAATTCTCTTTCCATTTCATTTTCTAAATAGGCTTTTTCATCTATAGGAAACATATTTAGCCAAAGTACCAGCCCATCAAGCACGGATTGCAAGGAATTTTGCATTTCCAAACTAATTTGTTCTATATGCTGCTTTAAATCATCATTTTCTGATTCATCCAGATTTAATTCACCAAAATGTCGCAGATCATGAAAATGATCCACCAAAAATACAAGCCTACTATAACTCTCAGAAACGTTCAATACTCCATTGAGTTCCGGATACAAAAACGTCCAACTTTCAATTCTAAGATTTTTTATGATATTTTGGTCAATTATTTTTGGAACAGAATTAACAACGCCCTGCTCTTCAAATGGCTTTTCCATGATTGTGTATAATTGCACTTCATTGCAAAGATGATTTATACTTTTTCCACGTACTGTTTGAATAAAATAAATTTTTGAAAACCATACTTGTAGCATAAGATATTTAAGGCTTGTATTTTCAGGCATCCCAATTATGGAGTAAATGATCTCATAAATTTCTACATATCCGGCAAATGACAAAAGAGGACTATTGCTATCAATGATGAAAATGGGCTTTTTCCCTGTTTTATCGTTATTGATGTATTGCAAAGAAAACATATTGGAGGCAGAGGCTTCTTTACAAGCTTTGATAATTTTTTTTTCAAAATCATCTTTTAGCTTCAGAATTCGTTTGAAAGAATGATCGCCATTTGCGCTATTATTTACAAAATCTCTCCAGAAAGTGGCCGCAGTCAAAAATGCATTGATTTCTATTTGTGTACCATGATTAGAATCTATGTTTCCAAAAGTGCTTTCATAGTTTAGATTATATTGTTTCAACTTTTTGATGGCATCAAATAAATTAACTTGAGATAAATACTCAATTTGTTCATTATGACTATGTCCTTGTTCAGTCTTTAATTTAATTTTTGAATATAACGTCTTAGCAGATTGTTGCATAAAATTTTCAAAACTGCTCTTAAAATCAGAAAGACTTCCAAAAAAATTTTCATATTTAGACTTCAGTTTTTTGCTTACTTCTTCTTTCTCATTTTCTTTACTTGATCGATTCTTTTTGGCTCCGTATATTCCTAATGGATCAGTAATGGATTGTGGTTCTAAAATTATTTCCGGCCACTGAAATAATGCATTATGTATAACAGGAACAACAGGTGCATAATTTTTACTACCCTTATATAGTTGTTTGAAAGCCTTATTATATTCATTTATCTTTTCTCGAACCAGCATTTCCCATTGGTTTAACATCCTGCGATACTCATTCCAATCTGCAGACCTGTTTTTATAATCATAAAGTTTGATAAAACATGAATTTATATTTACCCATTCTTCCAAATACATATTTTCAATGGAGAGGCGTTTATGTGTTTCATCGTAATCCATAGAAAGCAACTTAAGCCGATGCCCATGCCCATAGGAGTTGAACTGCTTTTTATCAGGTAAAGCAGCTCTGATAATATCCAGTATATTGACCGCAAAATCATTTGTGTATCTTTCAAAATCATGGTTAATTACGTCAATGATGAAATGTACATCTACTTGATCACCACTCAATGATAAATGGACAATGTCAAAATCTTTTTTTATTCTTTGTATAAAGAAATTAATATTTTTTTCTCTGATCGCATTTAATGCTGGAGAATAGGAATACATTCCCAACATCAATTTTGATAAACTTTTGCTATCAATTGTTTTGAAAGCCGCTTCAAATTGGCTTTCCAGAATATCTGGCACAGCATCGTTATCATTAGGAATATTTCTTAACCAGAACAATGCTTCTCCGTAAGACATCCATTCAAAAGTATTAAGTGGCGGTGCATCAGGAAAAGTAAGTTTATTGATTATAGCCGATGCTAAATTGAAAATATGCTGCTTGGGTAATAATCTTTCATTAATATCTTTAATCTTTTCTCTAAAGTCATTATCGGCATTTATCATGTCGAACATGTCGCTTGGGTCGTAGTTACTACCAAATCTAACACCTATAAACATTATCCATGCTCCTTTGCAAAGATTTCTGCATTCATCTATGATGGTACGATTTTGTTCAACGTACTTACGAATACCAGCCCAAATAAATGCCTTAATAATTGCCGTGTATACTGCCCAATTATTTACAACGACCTGCTTGGATATATCTGTAATGAAAAGTTGGGGGTCAAAAACTTTTTCATAAAATAATTGCAAGAGAAATAAATATAGATCTTCTTCTGCGAGTAAAGGAATAGATTTATAGGCATATCCAAGTTTACTAGTAGTGAACTCGTCAAAAAGAATTTCAACTAATTTAACAGATCTTATGATATGTAATCCTTGTATATATTTCTGGTCGGATGACCACCTGATTAAATATTCATTTTCTAATTTTTCAAGGATAAACTGGTAGTCTACATTTGTATCCAATTTGGAAACATCGATTTTCGCTCCATGAGAATCTGCCAAACTTACCATTCTTAAAAATGCGATCTGCTGGTTACTGTTGTAAGAACCTTCATTGACAATTTGCTTAACCTGATGTTTTAATTTATTGTATAAAGAATCTCCTTGGGTAATGGAATAAACAAATTCCAATAAGGGAACATTACCTCCCGTTTGTATCCAAGCTTCTTCAAAATCAGTAAAATGGCAAATCTTATTTCTTTTATTTAAATTAGAATAAATCATTTTAGCTTCATCCTCCGAAAGAGATAAATCCACTTCGTGGTGATGAAATTCTATACCAATAGCCGTTGCTCTGTACCAATCTTCATTTCTTATGGCAACCAGAAATTTGATATGATTGAAATGCACAGATTCTTTTACAATCTGAAGCCAATTAGTTGTGTTGGGATTAACATTGATAACAAAAACAACAGGTATCTCTAATTTCTTACTGATGGCAGCAATGGCCTGAATCGATTGCTGTGAAATCACAGGGGCTTGTTGAATATTCAATTCAAAAGAAAGCCAATCATTAATATAATGATGTACATAGCTGTAAAGTAAAGCCGTTTTCCCTTGCCCGGATGCACCTTTAACCACCACGATATTATTGTCAATTAAATTGTCTTTTATTTTTTGCAAATAGCTTTCCCGGCTAATATCAAGGCCTAATAAAATATGCTCAAACCTTGTCAATGTTGCATTATAAAACTCTTTTTCCAATAGTTCCTGATTTGCATCACTTGTTGAAACTTTATGCAAGGGTTTTAAAACCAAACCATATTGATGATGTAACGCAATTCTTTCGGTGAGATAGATTGCAAAATCCTGAATCTTGCTATAAAAATCTTTTACGGTAATAGGCTGTTGCTTTTCTGCAATGAGTTGGAGCCAGTTCAGTAAGTAGCCGGCTGTTGGAGCCGGATCTATTTCTGGGAAGTGTTCTTTCATCATTCTTTCAACATCCTCGGCAACTGTTTCTTCAGAAATTTTCTTAAACTGTATTTTAGACTTGACTAATTCCCACTCTTCTCCGGAGAGTTTATATTTTTTTAAAACCTCTTTTTCTTTTTTAGAAATATCTCCTGAGTGTTGATTCCAGTTTCTCAAATCAGCACTTACTTCACTATAAGATACCAATACAGGAACTGCTGAAACATACCGCTCCAAAAACCTTTTTATGAATGAGGTTTTCTTATCGGATAAAATATCCGATAAGGTAATGGTTTTACCAAGGTTTTTTAATTGTATGGCATAAAGAAGCTCTCCCTGATTATCCAATACGTCTAAATCTTCTTCACCCTCTAATCGGTAAATCAAATCATTTTCAAGCGTGGATAAAATATAATGTAGTGAATATAAAAACTGGGTTCTGTAACCCCGTAAGGCGGCTATGGCAGACATTTAATGTAGTTGTATTTTCTTATATACACAAATATACCAAAAACAAATGCAGAAATATTATGGGAAACCGTAATTGATGATTAGAAATGGGATTTTCTAAAAATAGCTCTACGTTGTTCTTATGAAAAAACTGAAAGGTAATGATATACCTTAAATGTATCAGTAGCTAGATGCATGAAAAATGATGATGTTTACCCAAGTATTTATCCAGCCAATCTTTAAAACTCAGTTTATATTTAAAAATATATTTTGGTACAGCAATTGTTTTATTACCTATTTAAAATGTCTATCAAATATTAAAGAAACGTTTACAACTATTCTTTAATTTTATCTATTAAAGTCTCAATAAGTTTATTTTGAACATTAAGAAGATTGGTAATAGCATCCTGATTCTTTAAAATCCCATTAATTAGTTCAGGTGATTCTGCGTAGAAATTAGAATTCGGATTACCTATATTCTGGATGCTACAGTCATTATTTGTTATTGTGAAAGTTGGAGCTTCTTCTAAAAGATCATTAAGGTCAATTTCGTATACTTCAGAAATCTTTAGTAGATTTTCTATAGCTGGTTTTGCCAAATCGGTTTCCCATTTATGATATGCAGGTTGTGAAATGTTTAGTAAATCAGCAACTTCTTGTTGTGTATAACCTTTCTTTTTTCGAAGCCTACTCAATTTCGTCCCTAGTGAAACCATAATATTATTTGTTTATACAAAAATAATGATTTTTAATATAGAAAAACTATATATATTCATAACCCTCGGTTATTAAATTTATAACCAGCCTTCTTTTTTCCTACCAAACTTAGCAATACCTTTCTCAATAAAATATTTAATCATTTAAATAATAAAATAATACGACAAGTTCTGTCGCTATGAAGCTATAGTTTTGTCTGAGAAACAAAAAATCCATGTCCTATTATGAAAAAAAATAAATTATCCGCAAAATAAAAGATGTTAAGTCTCGTTTAAGTGATACTATATCTTAAAATATGTTAAATTAACATATAGACAACAAAAAACTAACAATAACTTTAAAATACATGAATACATGAGAAAAATATATGCAGGCGCTCTGACTGTATGTAGCGTCTTTACTTTCTCTGCGCAGGAAGTCTTATGGCAGAAAGACCTCAAATCCTCCACTCAGGATTTCCTAAGCCAGATTACCACCACCATCGATCAGCAATACCTGATTACTGGAAGCTCAATTCAAACAAAAAGCCAACAACCAGCTGCTAACAAGCAAAACAACGGCTACGATTTCCACTTGGTTAAACTCAACCAACAGGGCGAGCAGGTCTGGGAAAAATACCTTTCAGGACAGAATCACGACTATCTTTCCGCTTCTGCATCTACTCAGGAAGGAGGTTTCCTTATAGCAGGAACTTCGTATTCCGGCAAGGGACTGGATAAAAAAGACGAATCCAAGGGCGGTTCCGATATCTGGCTGGTAAGATTAAATGAATTCGGGGATGAATTATGGCAGAAAACTTTAGGCACCGCCTCTGATGAAGAAGCCAGAGCGGTCGTTCAGACTACCGACTTAGGGTTCTTTGTGGCAGGCAATGTTCAGAACTCATCCAAAGGTTATGGCTCTAAAGATGCCTGGATCATCAGACTGGATAAAGATGGAAAAGAACTTTCTCAGATCATTTTAGGTGGAAAAGGACTGGATGAAGTAGAGAAAATGATTCCTACAAAAGATGGCGGTGTCCTAATAGGGATTTATTCAAGAAGCTCAGTCGGAGGAAACAAGAAAACTGAAAACTCCGGAGAAGGTGATTACTGGATGGTGAAGCTTGATAAAACGGGAAAAGTAGAATGGGAAAAGAACTATGGAGGCAAGGGTGATGATCATTTAAGAACTCTTGCTTTAACATCCACGGGCTATGTTATTGGAGGAGAATCCAGATCAGAGAGATCAGGCAATAAAACCGTAGGCATAGAAGAAGGAACCGATTTATGGCTTGTCGCTTTAAATGAAAGAGGAGAAGAACAGTGGCAGAAATCCTACAACTTCAAAAACCGTGATATCCTGATGGGGATGAGTGTGATTCATTCCGCGGATGATAAAACTTCCAAAGGAATATTACTTGGCGGTTACACCCAGGCAGAAGGCAGAATAGAAAAAGATGATGAAACGTTCTGGATGCTGTATCTGGATCAGGAGGGCAACGAACAGTGGAGAAAACACATCGTAGGAGAAAACCGAAAGAAAGAAGAAAGACTTTCAGATATTAAACTCAATAGAGATGGTTCTATCATCCTGGCTGGCACCAGTGCAGAGGAATTAGGAAAAGAGAACTGGAAGATTGTGAAGCTTGGAGACAGCCAGCTGGACAAGCTCATCGAAAAACAAGACATCAAAATCTACCCGAACCCTGTCACCGATTATGCTTACGTAGAAATAGGTGTTGACTTTTCAGAATCCGATATTCTGGTGTATGACATGGGAGGAAGACAGCTTCAGAGTGTAAAAACTAAGAATAAAGTAACCAAGATCAATACCCAGCCACTGGTTCAGGGAGCTTATCTAGTGGTGATCAAAACAGATACGAATAAAACAGCTAATGCAAAACTGATAAAGAAATGATTAGAAAAAAAATAATAGGTATGCTCTTTACATTACT
>Ga0308157_10002062_pt1 | contig 35737 bp, 24 predicted proteins | sample PhyBR1_FD_201035 | JGI IMG/M metagenome (GOLD analysis project Ga0308157, IMG submission 201035) | Phyllosphere microbial communities from UC Gill Tract Community Farm, Albany, California, United States - DLSLB.R1 | ecosystem: Host-associated > Plants > Phyllosphere > Unclassified | place: USA... | reverse complement strand
CGCAGCGACTTGGTCAGCAAGCGGATCGATTCGGCCTTGACCGACAGCTCGCCGGTCTTGGTGCGGGTCAGGCCACCTTCGACGGCGATGATGTCGCCCACGTCCCAGCCCTTGAAGGCGGTGTAGGCATCGCCCAGCGCGCTGCCCTGCAGGAACAGCTGGATGCGGCCCGATTCGTCCTGGATCTGGGCGAAGCTGGCCTTGCCCATGACCCGCTTGGCCATCAGGCGACCGGCCATCTTCACCTGGCGGCCGTTGCCTTCCAGGGCTTCGGCGGTCCACTGCTCCGCGTCGGCGAATTCTTCCTGCAGGCTGCCGGCGAAGTCCTCACGACGGAAGTCATTCGGATACGCGATCCCCTGCCCGCGCAGCGCTTTGAGTTTCTCACGGCGCTCGGCGATCAACTTGTTTTCGTCGACGGGGGTGGTATCGGTAGCTTCGCTCATGGATCTGCGGGAATCGTGTAGTGAGGGGGGAGTCTTGCACCCGGCGCAGCCGGTTGCCCAGCATACCAAAAGCGCCCAGCCCCGGCCTCGGGCCGCCCCTGCTCCGGTAGCAGCCTGGGGTCAGATCCCTTTTGCGAGGCAAAAGGGATCTGACCTCGTCCGGGACCCCATCTGCAGCGTGGATACCTACCCGTTCCCGGGGAAGGCCTGCCGCAGCTCGTCAACCAGCACCCGCTGGTTCTCCGAATAGTCCACCGGCACCGACACCAGGTGCACGCCACCCGCGGTGAAGGCTGCTTCCAGGGTCGGAATGAACTGCTCGATCGCGGCCACTTCATGCCCCTGGCAGCCATAGGCCTCGGCGTACTTGACGAAATCCGGATTGCCGAAGGTCATGCCGTAGTCGGCGAAACCATCCACCGCCTGCTTCCAGCGGATCATCCCGTAGGCGCCGTCGTTGAGGATCAGCACCACCAGGTTCAGGCCCAGCCGCCGTGCGGTCTCCAGCTCCTGGCTGTTCATCATGAAACCGCCATCGCCACACACCGCCAGCACGCGGCGCTGCGGGTACAGGATCGAGGCCATGATCGCCGACGGCAGCCCCGCGCCCATCGTTGCCAATGCGTTGTCCAGCAGCAGCGTATTGGCCACCTGGGTGCGGTAGTTGCGCGCGAACCAGATCTTGTACATGCCGTTGTCCAGCGCCACGATGCCATCCGGCGGCATCACCTGGCGCACGTCGTGCACCAGCCGCTGCGGTGTGAAGCCAACCTCTTCGGCACGATCGGCAATGTGCTCGAGGATCGTCGCGCGCAACGGCAGCAGTGCAGCGGCGTTGTCCACCTTGCCTTCGATACGGTCGGCCAGCAGGGTCAGCGAGCGGCCGATATCGCCGATCACCTCCACCTGCGGGAAGTACACCTGCTCCACCGCGGCCTGCGAATAGCCGATGTGGATGACCGTGCGGCCACCCGGGCGCATCACGAAGGGCGGCTTCTCCGTCACCTCGTGGCCGATGGTCACGATCACGTCGGCCTGGTCGATGGCCATGTGCACGTAGTCGCGCTCGCTCAGTGCCGCCGTGCCCATGTACAGGCCCGAGCCACCAGCCACCGCGCCCTTGCCCATCTGCGTGGTGACAAAGGGGATGCCGGCGCGCAGCACGAAGGCCGACAGCGCCTCGCTGGACTGCGGTCGCGACGCCGCCGAGGCGATCACCAGCAGCGGCCGCTTGGCCTGGCGGATGATCTGCGCCGCACGGTCCAGCGCCTCGGGACTGGCGATCGGCCGATCCACCGGGTGTGGCGGGATCAGTGCAACGTCCTCGACCTCCATCGCCGCGATGTCCTCGGGCAGTTCCAGCAGCACCGGCCCGGGGCGCTCCTCCAACGCCGTACGGAAGGCCTCGCGGACGATGGTGGGGATGGTGCGCGCCGAAACGATCTGCCGCGCCGACTTGGTCAGCGGCTTCATCGTGCTGACGATATCCACGATCTGGAAGCGCGCCTGCTTGCTGGCCACGATGCCCTTCTGCCCGGTGATCATGATCACCGGCCACGCACCGAGCAATGCATAGGCGGCACCGGTGGTGAAATTCAGTGCACCCGGGCCGAGCGTGGCCAGGCACACGCCGGGTTTGCCGGTCAGGCGGCCATAGGTGGCGGCCATGAACACGGCAGCCTGTTCGTGGCGGGTGATGACCAGCTCGATGCTGGAGTGGCGAAGCGACTCGACGACATCGAGGTTCTCTTCACCGGGAATGCCAAAAATGCGCTCGACGCCCTCGTTTTCGAGTGCGGCGACGAGCAGATCGGAACCCTTGGACATGGAATGACGTCCTTCTCGCAGTGCGTGATGATGGAACGTTGCAGGGATGCTGGCAGGAACGGTGGATGGCCTGCGTCAACGGCGGTCGAACCACACCGTCTGCGCGTTGACGAATTCGCGGATGCCGAAGTGCGACAGCTCGCGGCCGAAGCCGCTCTTCTTCACGCCGCCGATCGGCACGCGTGGATCGGAGGCCGAGAAACCATTGACGAATACGCCACCGGTCTGCAGCCGGCGCGCCAGCTGCATCGCACGGGCGTGGTCGCCGGTCCACAGATTGCCGCTCAGGCCGAACTCGCTCTGGTTGGCCAGTTCCACCGCATGGTCTGCATCGCGCGCGCGGCTGATCGACGCCACCGGCCCGAAGGTCTCGGTGTCGAAGGCCTGCATGCCCGGCTCGACGCCAGCCAGCACGGTGGGTGCATAGAAGCTGCCGGGACGATCGAGCTGCTTGCCGCCCACCAGCAACTGCGCACCGGCCTGGACCGAAGCACGCACCTGAGCATCAAGCTGTTCAAGCAGGTCCTGCCGGGCCATCGGGCCGACCCGGTTGCCGGCCTCGCGGCCATCACCCACGGTCAGCGCCTGCACGCGCTCGCAGAACAACGCCACGAAACGCTCGTACACGGCGTCTTCGACGATGATGCGCTTGCCGGCAATGCACACCTGCCCGGTGTTCTGGAAGCGCGAGGCCACTGCGGCATCGACCGCTGCCTCCAGGTCGGCGTCGGCCAGCACGATGAATGGATCCGAGCCGCCCAGCTCAAGCACCACCTTCTTCAGCGCCTGCCCGGCCTGCGCGGCGATGCTGCGCCCCGCGGCGACGCTGCCGGTCAGGGTCACCGCCGCGATGCGGTCATCGGCGATGGCGGCACTGGTTCCCTCGCGGCTGATGTTGGCGGCGATGAAGGTGCCGTCCGGCAGGCCCGCATCGCGCCACGCAGTGGCGAGCAGCCCGGCGGTGCCGACGATGTTCTCGGCCGGCTTCAGCAGGAAGCCGTTGCCGCCCATGAGGATCGGCACGGCCGCGCGCATCACCTGCCAGTACGGGAAGTTCCACGGCATGATGCCCAGTACCACACCCAGCGGCAGGTAGGAGACATAAGCCTTGTTGTCGGCCACCGGGGTGGGTTCATCGCGCAGGAACGCCGCACCGTTATCAGCGTACCAGTCACACAGCACCGCGCACTTCTCGATCTCGGCCAGCGACTCGGCCTGGACCTTGCCCATTTCGGCAGTGGCCATCGCGGCCAGCGGTTCACGGTCGCGGCGCAGCACGGCAGCCATCGCACGCAGCACGTTGGCGCGTTGTTCCAGTGACTGCGCGCTCCAGGCCGCAAAACCGGCCTGACCGCGGTCAAGGATGGCTTCCAGTTCGGCGTCGGTGGCGAAGGGATAGCTGGCGATCTGCTGGCCGGTGGCCGGATCGCGGGAAATGGCAGCGAGGGTTGCGGGGGAAGCGGACATGCAGGTCTCCTGTTGTCTCGACAACGGGCGGCTGCCCGTTTCCTGACAACGAATGTGGACCCGATCGATGGCAGCAACAAGGCGTCTGCGTATCCTGTGACCTGCACTTACCTGCCTGAATGGGGTGGTTTCCCGGCAGGGCTGCGCCCTGCACCCGCAGAGGCAACAGCAACGGCAGAAGCAACAGCAACAGCGGCATTCCGTGAGATGGCGGGGTGGGTCCGGTGGCGGGGGACGCTGCAAGTACATCCCTGTAAGCTCGGTCGCCGCATCCATGCGGCTCACGCCCCCGCAACCGGACCCACCCCGCCTTCGACAGATTCCCGCGGTCTGTTGGAACGGCTCTTGGGGTCAGATCCGCTTTCCGAAGGAAACGGATCTGACCCCAGATATATTTCGATATCTGACAGATTTCATCCACGCCTAGCGTGGATCTACCGTGTCGACCAAGGTCGACACCTACAACAGCCATCGGAATCTGACAGAGGTGGGGCGGTGTCGGAGTGCGGGGTGTCAGCCGCATGGATGCGGCTGCCAAGCCTACACGGACGTACTTGCGGCGTCCCCGCACTCCGACACCGCCCCACCAACTTACGAAAAGCCCGCTGTTGCTGTTGCTGTTGAGGTTGAGGTTGAGGTTGCCGGCCAGCGGCCGGCACTACAGCAGGTGCAGGGCTGCAAGCCCTGCCGACCAGCCCCTACCTGCTCGGCAGGTAGGTCACCAGTGACAGGTCATGCCGGCTCTCCGGCACCAGCGCCACATACTGCAGGTCCAGCAGCCCGCGCGTGGGATGGTTCAGTTTCTTGGCACCCTCGTCGAAGCGACGTACGTCATGCTCCGGCCACCACTGGCGGAACTGCTCGCTGTGCGCGCCGATGTCCTCGGCCAGCGCCAGGAACGGCGCCTTGTCCGGTGCCTGCGCCATCGCCGCGCGGAAGCTGGCCAGCAGCCCGCGGGTCATTTCTTCCCAGTTGAGGATCAACGTGCGGTACGGCGGATACAGGAACATCAGCCGCAGCGTATTGCGTTCGTGCGGCGCCAGCTGACCGTAATCAACAAACAGATCGGCGATGGCCGGGTTCCAGGCCAGGATGTCGAATCGGGTATTGCGCACGTAGGCGGGGATCGGCTGCATCGCCTCCACCAACTGGCGCAGGCCGTCGGTTACCGTCTCGTCGGGCGATTCCAGCGGCACGCCATAGCCGGACAGCGCGAACGCGTAGGCGCGCTCGTCGTCGCTCAACCGCAGCACCTGCGCCAGGCGCTCCAATACCTCGGGCGAGGCGCGCACTTCGCGGCCCTGCTCGATCCAGGTGTACCAGCTGACGCTGACCCCGATGGCCAGCGCGACTTCCTCACGCTTCAGGCCCGGCGTACGTCGGCGGCCGGCTGGCAGTCCCAGCGTTGCCGGGTCGACCCGCGCACGGCAGGCCTTGAGAAAGCCTCCCAGTTCCTTGCGTTCGGCTTCACTGCGCAACATCACCCTGCCCTGCAGGTTTCGACGGCATTGCGGGACGCCGATGACGTCCCGCAATGCAGCGCCCGGGCAGCGGTCGGTACCGCTGTCGCCGGGCACGCATCAGGCATCGATGCGCTTGGAGCCGACCGCCAGGCCGGCCTTCAGGCTGGCCTCGACGAACTCGTCCAGGTCGCCATCAAGCACCTTCTGCGTATCCGAGCGCTCGATGCCGGTGCGCAGGTCCTTGATACGGCTCTGGTCGAGCACGTAGTTGCGAATCTGGCTGCCCCAGCCGATGTCGGACTTGGTGGCTTCCACCGCATCACGCTCTGCGTTGCGCTTCTGGATCTCCAGCTCGTAGAGCTTGGCGGCCAGCATCTTCATCGCGTTGTCGCGGTTCTGGTGCTGGCTACGGCCGGTCTGGCAGGCCACGACCGTGTTGGTCGGAATGTGGGTGATACGCACCGCCGACTCGGTCTTGTTGACGTGCTGACCACCGGCACCTGACGAGCGGTACACGTCGGTACGCAGATCGGCCGGGTTGATGTCGATTTCGATGTTGTTGTCCACTTCCGGCGACACGAACACCGAGGTGAAGCTGGTATGGCGGCGGTTGTCCGAGTCGAACGGCGACTTGCGCACCAGGCGGTGCACGCCGGTCTCGGTCTTCAGCCAGCCATAGGCGTAGTCGCCCTCAACGCGCAGGGTGGCCGACTTGATGCCGGCAACGTCGCCACCGGACACTTCCATCAGTTCGGTCTTCCAACCACGCGATTCGCACCAGCGCAGGTACATGCGCAGCAGGATCTCGGCCCAGTCCTGGGCCTCGGTGCCACCGGCGCCAGCCTGGATGTCGACGAACGCTGCAGCATTGTCCATCTCGCCGGAGAACATGCGCTGGAACTCCAGCTTCTCCACGTGCGCCTGATGCTTGTCCAGGTCGGCCACCACGGCCAGCGCGGTGTCCTCGTCCTGCTCGGACTCTGCCAGCTCCAGCAGCTCGGTGGCGTCGCTCAGGCCCTCCAGCACCGTGGCGATGCCGCCGACGGTCTTTTCCAGGCTCGAGCGCTCGCGCCCCAGGTTCTGGGCGTACTCGGCGTTGTTCCAGACGTCGGGACTTTCCAGCTCCCGCGTTACTTCCTCAAGACGCTCTTTCTTGGCGTCGTAGTCAAAGATACCCCCGGAGCGACAACACGCGATCGGTCAGATCGGTGATGCGCTGGCGGACAGGATTCAGTTCGATCATGTCGGCGGTTGTGCATTCAAAAGATGACTGGCAATGATACCGCAGGCGTCCACCCGGCGGCGAGGCAGGCCCGGACCCGGCTGGACACGCGGCCCTGCGATACCGGTAGACTTCCCCACCGCCGCGGCAACAGGGGGACGCGCGGCCCATTCCCATTCAAGGAGCACCAATTCAATGACGATCATGCGTTCCACCCTGTGCCTGGCCGCCTGCCTGCTGGCCGCCAATGCGTCTGCCCTCGACCTGAAGGGCCTGACCAGCACCGGCCTGAAGGCCGGCAAGGCGCTGACCCTGTCCGACGCGGAAGTCTCGGCCGCTGCCGACCAGGCTTGCGCCTACATGGACAAGGAAAACCAGGTGGTGGCCGGCAACGATCCGTACGCCCAGCGGCTGGCCAAGATCACCCAAGGCCTGGCCAACGAGGACGGACTGAACCTGAATTTCAAGGTCTACCGCACCGCCGACGTCAACGCCTGGGCGATGGCCAACGGCTGCGTCCGCGTCTACACCGGCCTGATGGACATGGCCAGCGATGACGAAGTGCGTGGCGTGATCGGCCACGAAATCGGCCACGTGAAGCTGGGTCACAGCAAGACCAAGATGCGCACCTCCCTGCTCGCCTCTGCCGGCCGCGAAGGCCTTGCCGCCTCCGGCAACGGCAACCTGACCCAGCTCAGCCAGGGCCAGCTCGGCGAACTGGCCGAAGGCTTCATCAATGCCCAGTTCTCGCAGAAGGAAGAGAGCGCGGCCGATGAGTACGGCTACCAGTTCATGAAGCGCCACAGCTACGACCCGGCCGCCCTGGCCAGCATGTTCCGCAAGCTGTCCAGCGACGGCGGCCTGATGTCCTCGCACCCGGGCTCGGAAGCCCGCGCCGCGCGCATTGACGCGATGATCAAGAAGGACAAGAAGTAAGCTGGCGGCGGGCGGACCGTATGGTCCGTCCGCTCACCCGCCCGCCAGCGCCTGGCGCAGCAGTGGCAATTGTCGTCGACTGCAGGGCACCTTGGCCCCATCGGCCATATGCAGCAAGGCCTCGCCCCCATCCAGCGGCTCGATCGAGCGCAGCTGGTCCCTGTTGACCAGCCAGCTGCGGTGGCTGCGCAGGAACAGGGCCGGGTCCAGCCGCGCCTCCAGCACCGCCATGGTGATCCGCAGCGGGTAGTCATGCCCGCGCACGCGCAGGTTCACATAGTTGCCGGCGGCCTGGGCATATTCCACGTCGCCGGTGGCGACCAGGAACTCCTTGCCCAGCTTGCGCACCAGGAAATGCTGCGGACGCTCGACCGGCTCGACCGGAGGGCCGACGTCGGGCGCGGCCAGCAGGGTCGCTTCGCCCTGGCGGCGCCGGCCGAACCACGCCAGCGCATGGACTGCCGAGACCAGCAGCGCATAGGTCTGGACGTCCTTGAAGAATTCGTAGAACCATTGCGCCGGCCAGCCACCAAAGGTGTAGCTGCTGCCAAGCACGGCATGTGCGGCCTTCCGCAGCAGGACCATCGCGCTCACGTGCAACAGCCACCACGCGACCGCGCCCAACAGGTACGGTGCCAAGCGCTGTCGCCAGGTATCGGTGTGCAGCGGCCAGCGCGAAGCCGCGCGGATCAGCACCACCAGCAGCAGCAGCGACACCAGCGCGCTGCTGAACTCGTCAATCGTGGCCGCCATCCATTGGGAGGGCAGACCATCGCGCGCCTCGATCATGGCCTTGGCCAGCACATTGGCCGTCGCCGTCCCGAGGAACAGTACGACCCAGAACACGGCTGCCTGCCGTCCCTGCCTGCTGCTGCCCACCGATTCGCCACGCACGCGCGGGCCCTGCTGGTTGTGCTCATCCATTGCTGGATTATCGCCAACCACAGCCCTGTTGACGCACGCCATTCGTCCCCTCGCCCCGCCATTGGGCCCTGCAGGGCATCCAGCCGCCCCCTCCTGCTGGCGACAACCCGCAAGGACTCCCACGCTGCGAGGACGCCAACACGGATACCGCCATGACCCGCCGCCACGACCTCGACTCCCTGCGCATCGGTGCCTTCGGCCTGTTGATCCTCTACCACGTGGCCATGGCCTACGTGGCCGGATGGGACTTCCACCTCAAGAGCGCGCACACGGCAGAGTGGCTGCAGTGGCCGATGATCGCGCTGAATCGTTGGCGCATGCCGCTGCTGTTCGCCATCTCCGGCGTTGCACTGGGCCTGTGCCTGCCGGCGCAGGGCCGGTGGCGGTTCGCGCTGCGGCGCGGTGGGCGGCTGTTGTTGCCGCTGGTATTCGGCATCGTCGCGGTCGTTTCGCTGCAGGCCTACTGTGAGGCGGTGGACAAGGGCGACGTCACGCCGGGGCTCGGTGCATTCCTGTGGCGCTACTGGCAGTTCCGGCCGTGGCCGGGTGCCAGCTTCACCGGTGCCGCGTATGGATTCACCTGGAACCACCTGTGGTACTTGGCCTATCTGATCCCCTACACGCTGTTGGCGATCCTGTTGGCCAGCGTAGTGCGGCCGCTGCTGCGCCAGCGCCTGCCGGGCCTGCATCCGGGCGACCGTTGGGTGGCCACGCTGGGCCTGCTGCTGCCGGTGCTATGGCTGGCATGGGCGCTGCTGGTGATCCTGCCCGCCCACCCGCCAACCCACGCGCTGGTCGATGACCTGTATGTCCACGCCGAATCACTGCCCCTGTTCCTCGGCGGCTTCATCGCCGCGCAGTGGCAGCGCGGTTGGGATCTGCTGGTGCGTGGCCGGCGGTTGACCCTGATGCTGGCCGTTGCCGGGCTGACTGTCGAGCTAGGCATCCGTGCACTGGCGCGGATGCCCGATGTTGGCGATCTGCCGCAGTGGGTGCTGTCGCTGCCGTGGGCGCAGACCGAGCGCGTTGGCCGAGCGCTGTACACCTGGTGCGCCCTGCTGACCCTCTTCGGCTGGGCGCAGGTCCTGCTGGCGCGGCCATGGCGTGGCCTGGGCTACTGCCGCGAAGCGGTGTTCAGCTGGTACATCCTGCACCAGACCGTGCTGATCGTGCTGCTGTACTGGTTGCGGCCCTTGCGGCTGGGCGCGTGGCTGGAGCCGACGCTGGTGATCATCGGCACGATCGCCGGCTGCCTGCTGATCCACGAACTGCTGGTGCGCCGTGTACCCTGGCTGCGGCCGCTGTTCGGGCTGCGTGCTGATCGCAACGGCGCAGTGAGCGTCACGCAGGATCACAGCGCCGGCAGCCACGCATGGCCCGGCGCTACCGCACCTCGAACTCGCCGACCAGCACCGTCTCGGCACGATCCTTCAGCCGCATCGTGATCATTTGGTCCTGCTGTTTCGGCGTGCCCCAATGGGTGGTCAGGCGCAGCATCAGCGTCGTCGCGCCGGTCACCAGCTGCTGGCGGCTGCCGAAGTAGTTCGCCTCCACCTTGTACCTGCCCGGCTTGGCGTTGCGCAGCGAGAACTGTTCCGGGCCATAGCCACCGGTGAAGTCCTGCGACATCTGCCCACCCTGGTAGGTCAGGCGGTTGCCGTAGTACGCGCGCTCGCCGTTCGGGTCGGTCACCCACAGGTCCATGTCGCTGTTGTCGGCATCCCAGGCCAGCACCACGCGCAGGTCCAGCGGCATCGCCTGCAGCAGGCGCGGGTCGATGCCGGTGGTATCCAGGCGCGGCGTGCTGCCGGCAACCAGATTGGTCAGTTCATCCAGGGCGATCAGCGCGATGCCGTCGAAGCGACCATCCCACGGCCGCACCACCACCTGGTACAGCGGCGCCAGCGCCTGCTGCGGCTTGCCCGCTGCGGCCAGCGCCAGGCCCAGATCACGGAAGCTCTGCGGTTCTTCCTGGCCCATCGCCAGCACCTGCTCGAACACCGGCACCGCCAGTGCCGGTGCATCGGCCTGCAGCAGGCGATAGCCGAGAACGCGCAGCAGATGGCGGTTGTCCAGCTCCATCTCGGCCAGGTTGGACAGCACGCGCAGGGCCAGATCGCGCTGCCCCTGTTCAAGCAACAGATCGGCCACGTCGAGGAAGAACGCACTGCTGTCGGCGTTCGCGGCGCGCTCGGCCAGATAGCGGTCGTACAGCTGCGACGACGGCCCCTGGCGCAGACGGCGAGCAACCGGTGAATCGGATTGCCACGCCGCCAGCCGGATGCCGAGCTGACCGTCGTTGGCAGCGGCCGGCGCATTGGACGCCGTGGGTTCGACGGTAACGGCATCCATCGCGGCCTCCAGGCCTGCAGGTGCCTGCCGCGGTGGCGACCGACGGGCGCGCGCGCTGCTGGACTCTGCCCGTTGCTCGGCGGCAACGGCCATCGGCGCTGGCGCGGGTGGAGGCGCTGCGAGCATCGCCACCGGCGCAGCCGCGTACGCGTCCTCATCGACCACGTCCAGCGCCTTCGCCTGCACGCGCATGCCTTTGGGCCAACGGCGGCTCCACCAGTGCTGCCGCTCCTTCCAGCGCGAAGCAATATCGTCCAGGCGCTGACGGTCGACGGCGTCGCGGTCTGCAACCTGCCGTGCGAAGCGCTGGTCGTACTGAGCGCGCAACGCGCCCGCCGGCCGGATTGCGTAGCGCAGGTAGTCGTCCAGGGTTTCCAGCACGATCAGCGAGGTGTCAGGGCCGACCAGGCTGAACTGCTGCGACAGGCGCTGCATCGCCTCGCGGTTGCCACGGCGGTCGGTCGCCAGCTGCTGCAGGCGTGCCTGAGCCCACAAGCCAGCCAGCAGCGCTCCATCGCTGCCCTTCTGCGTTGGCGGCAGCGCCTGCCACTGGCCGCCGCCGACGCGCACCCGCATTGGCACACCGTCCGCTGCCAACCGGGCGTGCAGCCACAGCCAGCCTTCGGTTTCGCTGCGGCGGTCGATCACCACGTCCTGTACCCCGCGCCCCGCATCAACCTGTACGTCCAGTGGCGAAGACAGCAGTTCGCTAGCCGACGCGTCAACGTCCGGCCCCAGGGCGACGAAGCGGCCGCCGTGCGATTCACTCCATCCGCGCAGGCGCGTGCTGTCGGTGCGGGCACCGGCGCTGCTGACCGCGAACAGGCGCTGGTCGGGCGCCAGGGCCGGCAGTGTTTCCGGTCCATAGGTCAGCAGGCCGTCGCTGACCAGCAGGTATTCCTTTACCGTCGGCAGCGACTGCCACTGCGCCAGCGCACTGGCACCGTCCGGCCGCACCGCCTGCAGTGCCGCACGCAGCTCGCTCCAGTTACCGCTGCGGATGCGGAATCGGCGGACCGGCTCGGCGCGGTCGCGCAGCACGGTCAGCGCGACAGAGCCATTGCCCATCGCGGCAAAGTAGCGGTCCAGCAGCGCGAACTCGCGAGCGCGATCGCGCAGGCCGGAGGACCCCGAACCGTCCCACAGCAGGCCGACCTCGCTGGGCAGCGTGCGGGGAGCGCTACTGATCGGCACCGGCAGCTGCGCCAGCAGATAGTGGCCGTCCTGCCACGGCGCCACCTGCACCTGCGGCTTGCGTTCGGCCGGCAGGGTCCATTGCAGCTGTGCCGGCAGCTGCGCGCCCCGGCCCTGCCACTGCAACTGCCCCGCCGTGATCTGGAACGGCGCGGTACCAGCAGTGACCGTGCCCGGCGCGTGCAATCTCAGCTCAATCGAGTCAGCTCCGGCGGCGAACTGCAGTGGCAGCGTCCAACGCCAGCCTTGGCCCGAGAAGGCCAGCGGCTCGCGCAGCACCAGCTGCACGCGGCGACTGCCACCGGCCGGCAGCGGGTAGATGCGCAGGCGGAACTGGTTGCCCGCCGTCTGCTCCAGCAGGCCGGGGTCGACGCCACGCCGAGCGATCTCCTCGAAGACCTGACGGCCGCGATCCTTCGGCACCGGCACCGCATCGCGCAGTTCGCCACCGATATCCAGGGCGAACCCGGTGATCTGCTGGCCTTCGGCCAATGGGAACTGCAGCTCGCCTTCCAGCACGCGACGGTTGGGATTGTGGAACTCCAGGGTGATGCGGGTCTGGGCGATACCGGCCTGGACGTCGCCCTCGATGCTGGCCTGGCGCAGTGCAACGGGCTGCTCCTCGCCGGCAACCTGCAGCAACGGCACCGGCCGGACGGGCCGAATGGCCTTGGCGGACTGCGCCTGCGCAAACCCGGCCACAGTGCCGAGCAGCAAGGCCAGCAGAGTTGGAATGAAGCGGCGGACGAAGGGCATTGGACGGCTCCAGCGAGAGGATGGAGGGTTCAACGCGTGGGTGGGACGAATGGGGTTGGGTGGGGATACGCCATCGAAACAGGCACTCACCCAAGACTCTTTACAAGCCAATGGGAGGAGCGCCGAGCATGAGCGGAAACTCGCCTAACCCGAGACAATACCCAAACGCCTCAACTCTGCGATCCCACCTGCCCAGTCTTCACGTCGCTTCCTTGGTGCGGCCAAAGGCACCACAAGCAGCACCTCCTCAGCAATCGACTCACCGAAGAGGGCCAGTCTCGTGTGCGTCTCAGGGAACGCACTCGCGAACTGAGATCCCAGCATATCGACTCCGGAGAAGTCCTGCTTCCGGACTATCACCTGAGTCTCCGGGTCTCTCCGGATCAAAGCGAGAGGGACACCTTTGCAGGCAAAGTCGACGAACCTTGCCCGACTGATGTCCAGAGCCCAGTTCACGCCTGCATAGAACGCCGCGCGCCGTTCCGCATATTCTGCGAGAACTGCGGCATCTGTGCAGAACGCGAAGGGCTCGATATTGACTCTGAGTTTCCCAATTTTCCCGACCAGGCACACCCTCTTATAGAAGCAGCACCAGAGCAGGAGAATTGGATTCACATACAACCCTTCGACCTGGACATCCTCGAACACTGTCGGCCCGATCTCAGAGTTGATCACCCTGCAGTTCGAGACTCTGACATCGCGGACGGAACTCATCCTTGAAGGGCGCTTGGACAACGACATTCCACAATTGTCAAAACTACTGTTCGCTATTCGCAGCGCCTCGAAGACGCTACCACCGCGATCAAACACCATCTTGAATTCTTGATCATCAATGTTTCGCATATCCAAGACCACCACAGAGACCAATGAAGACACTGCACATGAAGTAAATTAATGCACGCTCGTAGTGGCGCTTCAACGTCAGCACCGGATTGCGCAACGCGAGAGGTCGCCAACCGAACTACCACGCCACCCAGGACGTATGAGCACAGCGCTACAGCCACACCATAGCAGGCAGGGCAAGGCCAGGAACTAGAAGGCAAGAACGTGTTTAACCTGAGTGACGCACGAGTTCCATCAGAAAGTCAAAGAATGATGGCGAAGAGAACTCGAACTCCCCGGCACTGTAGTCGTACCGCAGAATTGGATACTCTCCATCCCTCAATCCTTCACGTGTATCGAAGTAGAAGGCTTCGTCCGATTCCGGAACGAAAATCGGAATCAGGCCTTCTGGGGGGAAGCCGTTCTCCTCGACCAAGCGAGCGTTGTAGACAAGGTCGTCATCAGCCACGTCACGGTTCTCCGCATCTGCGAGACCGAAAACGGGATCTGGACCTACAAAAAGGTTGCCAAACTCACCAAGCCAAGCCTTGTAGGAAACTGGCAGAGCCAACCCAAGCTCCTTCTCTGCATTCTCCACAAGCTCCGGAGAAGCAGCACGACCAGGAAAAACCCTTACCCGCGCTGATCGAGCGATCATCTCATCGAGGCGCTCAAAACAGGAACCCCAATCAGGACACACCAGGCCTCCCGGACCAATCAAGCGAAACAGAGATTCACGGCGCCAGCAACGCCCGAGAAATCAATCTTACCGGCACTGCGCGGCAGCTTTGCACTTTCGAAACCGCGCGTCAGCCAACCTCCAATTGCCGATGCAGCACAATCATCATCGACGGACGTTGCCTCGTCCTTTCCAACGCAGACAGCAAGCAGAACACTCTTTGTCTTGGCAGAGAATCTAACCGACGATGAAATCCCTTCCGGGCAATACTCTGTCAAACTGCCACTGATCCACAGTTCAACATCGATCGTCTCCAGACCATCAATAGACAGCTCTGCGAACGCGGACTTCAATCTAGCGCGTGCCTGGACGATCTCAGGTTGATACTTCACCCCCACCTCTGGCCCACCCATCCTTCCACTCAACGTCACTTCCATCTGCACTCCATAGGTCCAATTGCGACAAAGCGCGATCAACAATCCTATCAACTGCAGTCACCCTCGGAAGCTTCTCGCAATTCTTCAGTCACACCTGCGAAGAACATCAGAATGGACTGAGGAAGAGTGAGTTTACGCTTTATGGTTGCTCCGTCATCGGTCCCAATGAGCAGCTCAGCGCCGCTCATCACCAAGGAAGTGACGCGAGCTTGATATCGTGGGCTAGGAATGACGACATGAATACCCTCATCTTTACGAACGATACGAAGCGATCTAGGCGCATCCCCCTCGAACACGCGAGTGATGTAGCACGTTTTGATCAGACCGCCCTCACAGGCCACATCAATTTTGTCATCGGTCTCGCCTGCCGCTAGACCTGAATCCTTCAGCGCATGCACAAGCTCAAAGATGAGACGGTCGAAGTCACACCCCGCAGACACCACGTACTCGACGGGCTCGCCCCTATCGGTCGACGTCAATCTCAGAGCGCCGACCGACTGATCAACCCCAATACCTGCAGCAGGAGCCAAGATGCGATCTCCCATTGGATTCTGATCGACAAAGAAGCTTGAACTGGCGCCCATGTAGTAGAGCGCGGGCTCAGCCCCAAGGCGCACCTCTGCCCATCGGGGATCGTATGAGAAGACAGACGAACAGGGAGAAATCAGCTTCTGCATGCGCCCTCCAACAAGGCCCATGCTCGATCTGATTTCTGCTTGTTTGTCCCCGCCCCTCGATAGATCGATCCGATCTCCCTGCTCATTCTCTCAAACTCCGTAGACTGTATTTCAATATTTCCCTTGAACACGTTTCCAACCGTTTTTGGTATGACTACACTTGAAGCGTTTCCATCGATCCGCTCCAGCCGACGCTGCCGCCGCCTCGTCTCCACCAGGCTGGCCACATTCCCCACCCACACCGGCGCCGCCTCTTCGGCATCGTTAGCCTGCTGCACTTCACCCAGCAGCGCATCGCCATCCCAGAAGAACCACGTCGTCTGCGTCGGGTTGCGCTTGAACACGCGCCGTCCCAGCGGGTCATAGCCGTAGCACGTCGACTCGCCATTGCGCCGACTTTCCGCCAACCGATGGTTTGCGTCCCATATCAGGGTCAGGTCTTCCTGCGGCTCGCCCTGCGGTGCGCCCTTGCGTACCAGGTCGCCCGCTCTGTCGAACACGTAGTGCACGCCCTGGTAGATGCCCTCGCGTGTCCACGTGGCGACCCCATCATCATCGCCGCCCACGACCTTGCGCGCCTGCACCTGCTTCACTTCGGTACGCAGCCGATCACCCGCCGGGTCGGTGAAGTAGCGCTCCACCTTGCCCTTTGGATCGATGTGCTGCAGCAGCCGCCCGACAGCGTCGTAACGGTACTCGTCCTCACCCTGTACACCGTCACTGCGCCGGCTCAGGTTGCCACTGCGGTCGTAGTCGTGGCGGGTCACCGACAGGCACAGCAGCAGATCCTCACTCCATGGCTCCCGTGCGATAGCCAGAAGGTCGACGGTTCCAGACCGAAATCCCGAAGGACCTGGGCACTCACCTCCAACGAACCCGAGCCATAAACGCGGGAGAATGCAGTTTAAGTCACGCATGAACCTCATGCTGTTCCAACGGGCACGGATCGACGCCGCGACGAGCGATTTCCTCGAACACCTGGCTTCCGCGGTCCCCGGGGCACCGGTACCGCCTCGCACAACCCGCCGGATGGTGCGCAGCGGCACGGATCCACCTGGCTCAGCAGACCGGCATCGCACATGCAATGTGGCTAGGTCGTCGCTCCGATGGTGCGCTTCTGAAGCGATTCGATCTTTGCCTGTATTTTCTCCAGACCAACCTTTCCGCAACCTACGAGCGTCAACTCACGAAGCGCGGAAAGATCATTGATGACCTCGATGTTGGCAATCTTCTTGCAGTACTGGATATCCAGTTTCTTGAGCTTCTCGAGCCCCACCAGTGCACGGATGTCTGTCAGCGAACTCAGATTCTTCAGCCATACCGACGTCAACGCGGCAAGTGTCTCGATGCCATCGAGGCTTTTCAGCTTCGTGCCACCCAACAGTCCCAGGCGTTCGAGGCCACCAACCGATGCAGACAGGATGTTGAAGATCTCACCATCCACGGGGACATTCAGGATGTTCAGTTCTTCCAGAGGCAGGGCCAGAGCCTGCCTGAGATTCTTCAAGGACTTGTCTGGATAGAGCGAAAGTACTTTCAACGCAGGGAAGCTTGATGCGTCGAAGCGCACCGGCACGTCGACATAAAGCGTCCTGAGATTGGGTAGCATAGCGCCCGGCCAGGCCAACGTCCCCGTGCCAAGATGGATGCTCAATGCCTCGATGCTCTCAGGCAGAAGTCCTTCCTCGAGTCCATCCATGATCGACGGTGCGATTGATCCCGGCCCTATGCTGAGCGTCTTGAGACCTCGCATTTCCTTGAGGATCTCTGGAAGCGCTTCGAGCTTGTCGCCGGGAGGTGACCAGAGATGAACCTGCTCGATCCGGGCGAGCCTCTCAGTGTTGAAAGGGGCGTTGAAGAACACCAGCTCAGCACCGGGAGTCGGGAATGCTGCTTCGTGTCTGCCATGCATCAAAACAACTTTGTTATTCATACTCTCTTCTTTGAATCAGCAGGCGTTTCTCGCCGCAGAAACAGCGGCCCTTGAAGCAGGCGTGCTCACTGTACCAGCCCCGCGGCTTGCTCCATGCCGCAGCGCATCCCCGGCGAATTCATCCACCCGGGTCACCCGGGCTGCGCGGATCTGATTCAGTGATCCGCCCTCCTTGGGCACGTTGTCTGCTGCATCCATAATTCCCTGTTCGTACCCCCGCAGCACGTGATTTGTCATGCGCGCATGGGTTCTACCCCGAAATCACGGACGGCTCTAAAAGAGCTGCAACCTTCTGATCCTGCCTGACGCCCCTTCGCCGCATCCTCGGGTTGTGGCGTCAATCGATGTAGTCAAACACACCCATTGGTGTCATTGACGTACAGCAGGATTACCTTCGCTTGCCCGGATGAATCCCGTCCGAGAAGGCCGCCTTGGTGAGGCCTGGCGCCGGGTCGATCGCCGCATGCCGTGGGCGACCGTCTTCAGTGGTCTCCACGGCGATCACGAAAGGGCGCTTATTCTCCGAGCCGCGCCCGGCTTTGCCACCGTTGCGACCAGCGCAGGAGCACCAAGTGATCATAAACGTGCCGATACAGCGCAGTGCCCTCTGCCAGCAGACGCCTGCGCCAGCATCGTTCACGTCAGCGCCGATACCTGTGACCAGTCGCAGTCGCGTCGCAGGCCGGCATCTACAGGCGGCGTAACTCACGGATGATGGTTGCCGGCGAGCGCCCGAGACATCGGACGATGCTGCGCATACTGGCACCATCTTGGCGCTCGATCATGATCACAGCAAGTTTTTCTGCACTGAGGTGGTGATAGGTTCTTGTCGTTGACATGGCAACATCAGGATATGGGGGTATTTGCGCTTGGAAGTTGAGCCTAATCTGTGCTGAAAGTTCATGCTAATCAGGTCACATCAAGCCTGCCGGACAATCTCCTCTAGAAAACCCACAAAACTGTCGGCAAACGGCTCATATGATCCGTCAGACCAATCCCGCCTGACAATGGGATACTCTCCGCCAACCAGTCCCTTGCTGGTATCGAAATAGAATGATTCATCCGTATCCGGCAGATGAATTGAGATATACCCGACCGGCAGCTCACCATCCCGGGAATCCAACCTGAAATTGTAGATCAGATCACTATCGGAAATGTCACGCACATCCCGAGGCGCAAGGGTCAGAACAGGATAAGCGCCGACCCTCAGATTCCCATACTTGAGCAACCACTCCTTGTACGAATCAGGCAATGGAATCCCCAGCTCAGCTTCGGCCTCTCGGATAAGGCCAGGTTCAACCTGGCGCCCAGGAAACACCTTGACTCGCGGGTGTTGTGCCACCAACCCTTCCAGATTATCGAACATGAATGCACCTCATTGTCGACAGCCGGCGATTATTGATTGTGCTCTCGCCTTCCAATATGACTCCCTGAAGGTGTCAAATTGACGGGGGAGCTTACGCTACAGCACCCTGGAGTTCGCATGGGACCCGTGTTTCAGGGCGAATTCCTCCGGGGTTTTCCATCCTAGTGCACTGTGGGGACGTTCCTCGTTATAGGAGCGCCGCCACGCTTCGGTTTTGCTCCTTGCATCGGCCAGCGATCGGAACCAATGCTCGTTCAGACACTTCTGCCGCAGTCGGCCGTTGAAGCTTTCCACCATCGCGGATAGCAAGACCGCGAACTAATCGCCAGCAGTCCGTACAGAGCACGAGGTTAGACCTGGCGGGAGGGAAACAGATCAATAGGCCAGAGCTGCACCAGCTCTGAGACTTTCTACCGACAAACTCCACATCTTCGTCAGTCATACACACAAGCCTAAACCCGGCCTGCAAGTGCTTCCTCAAGGACTTCAGCGATGTATTCCGCAAACTGCGGCATGGACGAGGCACAATCTCTTCTGTGGCATTCAGGTACAACCTCTCCACTGAGATTGACGTAAGTACGCTTTGCGGGAAGTCCCCGATAGAAGACCAGCGATTTCAGATCCGGTAATGCATCCATCACGCCCTTCTGCAGAATAGGCCAACTGCCATCCTCGATACGAAGCGTCACGATATTGTGAACGGGCATCACTTCATCAAAATCAACAACCGAATCCGTCATTTCCGGGACGCCCAATTGCAGGTCAATGAACTGCGCCAGCCTCCATCGATCGGAAATATGAATGATCCGACCCACTCCATAGCCGCCCTTGGGCAGCGGAACGGCAAACACGTCACCAACCTCAACTTTGAACTTCTTTGGCATTCAATTACCCTCGGCATGCTGGCAAATTCACACTTGACCCTGGCGAGTCGGCACTGAGGGTATCGTAGTACGCACGAAATGCCTTGCCACGATCATCCGTACGATTGATATCAAACCCCACTTGCCGATTGCCCTCCGCGCCTGGACCGAATGGCTGGCCTCGTTGCGATGTCTCGATCGTGCCATGCGTGTCTATGTAGAACTGCTCTTTGCCTCGTGCCTCAGCATAGTTTGCAGCAGCATCCAGCTCGATACTTTCCAATGCACCATGCAAGCGGCCGCTGGTCTGATGTTCATTCATTCGCTCGAAATAGCGTGAGTGCTCGGTGAGTCCAACGTACTTCACTTGGCCGCTTTTTCGATCAACCAAAGCATAGATGGTGTAGCCCTGACCATCTGCACCGGTGTGGTCCAGTGCTGTCAATCCCAATGGATCGATCCAGCTGGTTGTGTTCGGCCCGAACGCATGAAGGTTTACGCCCGGTATCGTACCTAGTGGATCTCGGCTGGTGTAGCTGGCCGACGTCGCATCGAAGTACCTGAAACGGTTGTAGTGCAGTCCGGTTTCTTCGTCGAAGTACTGCCCTTGAAGACGAAGCGGGTTACATAGTGGCCCAGGCTCAGTCGCCTCCACTCCGCCTGATGCGTTGTAGCGCGCCGCCCAAAGGACCATGCCGTATCGATCAGTGATCCTTGTCGGCGCGCCGTTGGGTTCGTTGTGATAGAAATAGAGCTGCGACCACCCAGCATGCTGACCGGAGCCTGCAGTCCGCGCTGCGCTGCCGGTTTCCACGGACTGTTCGCTACCAGGATGCAGTGGGAGTTGCGCTGACCTTGGAGATCTTGCAGCAGATCCACCAAGCACCACAGCTCCCAATGCGCCACCTGAAAGGCCCCCAATTCGAAGTTCGCTGACAGGCTGGACAGAACGGCTCGTCTGAATGACAGGGCCCTCCACTACGGCAGGCGGTGACAGGCGGGGCGGAGCTGAGTCTGAAGATTCCCCGCCCACAGCACTATGCGGACCTATAGACATCAGGCCGGTCACATCGTGACCGCACTGACTGAACAGCGCCAACGGCACAAACGTCCCCGGGTAGTACACATACTCCCGCACCCGCTCATGCAACCGCTCCAGCCGCCGCTGCCGCCGCCTCATCTCCACCAGGCTGCCCACATTCCCCACCCACACCGGCGCCGCCTCTTCGGCATCGTTGGCCTGCTGCACTTCACCCAGCAGCGCATCGCCATCCCAGAAGAACCAGGTCGTCTGCGTCGGGTTGCGCTTGAACACGCGCCGTCCCAGCGGGTCATAGCCGTAGTACGTTGACTGTCCGTTGCGGCGGCTCTCCGCCAACCGATGGTTGGCATCCCAGATCAGCGTCAGGTCATCCGGCGCATCCCCATGGGGTGCGCCCTTGCGCACCAGATCGCCCGCCCGATCAAACACGTAGTGCACGCCCTGGTACGTGCCCTCGCGCGTCCAGGTGGTCAGGCCATCGTCGTCGCCGCCCACCACCTTGCGCGCCTGCACCCGCTTCACCTCGGTGCGCAGCCGGTCGCCCGCCGGGTCGTTGAAGTAGCGTTCCACCTTCCCCTTCGGGTCGATGTGCTGCAGCAGGCGCCCGATCGCGTCGTAGCGGTACTCGTCCACGCCTTGCGCGCTGTCGCTGCGCCGGGTCAGGTTGCCACTGCGGTCGTAGTCGTAGCGGGTCTCGAACAGCGGCGCAGCGTCCTTCAGTATCGACTGCGAGGTCAGCAGGTTTCGGCTGTCGTAGGTGAACTCGCGCTGCAAGTGCGGGCTCAGCTGCAATGGCAAAGGACATTTTCGCCTCAGCCAAGCCAACCAATTGATGCCGCCTCCTTCTTAAGTGCAAGCATAAAGGATGAGACATCCAGCCCGTCAAACTTATACTTTTTCAAAGCATCCTCAACGTACCTGAAAAAGTATCCTGCCACGACAGACCTTTGCTGCTCCACATCCATACTTTTCAGTACATCTTCTGAAAAACACATATCAAGATATAGAACAGATTCGGCCTTCGAAAAACGACGTGACGACTTCCTGCCAAGCTCATCCGGAAGACATCTAAAAACGAAGAAGACCTCGACGCCGACCGAATGGAAATCCGACTCCAATACAGGAAATATCGAACCAAGCTCGTTCGCAATTTCATAAACGCAAGTTGCGCCACTAGTGTCTGTAGACAATCCGAATTTCATTGCACCCTCAATGCCTGCATTTATTTCCAGGAGGAAGAAATCCCTTCCATTTCAAAAATCCCGTTATTCGAATTCGCTCCACAATTCGATTAAAACTCTTGGTTGTCCCACGATGTACGGCAAAGTACTGCAAGTTATTTCTTCGCAACCATGCAGCAGAGTATCTGGTTTTCGGAACCTTGGTTTCACCAAACTTCCAGACCTCCCCCTTCTTTAGATACCAATAGCCGACCGGATTCTTCTTTCCCCATTCCATGATAGGATACCACCCATCTTTTGATGCAAGAAGCGCATAAAATTCATCAAGCCCGAGCGGATCCGTCCACCCAATTGCATTTGGGCCAAACAGGTAGAAATTCTCACCAGCCTCAAGGCCCACTGGATCTTGGCCAATGAAGGATCCGACATTTTCTTCGTAATATCTATACCTATTGTAGTGCAGGCCAGTTTCATCATCAAAGTACTGTCCTTGCAGTCTAATGTTATTGTCAATGCTTGAGCTCGGATGTGGCGCCATGCCACCCCAGGCCGTTTGATCACTAGACCATGCGCACCCACCGGATTTGCTCAGAATCCGATCAGGAGCACCGTTAGGCATGACGTGGAAGTAGTGCACCTCGCTTCTGAAGGAAATTTTAGATAGCTCGGAGGAGCCACTGAACGATATATCACCCAAGGGGCGATCAACCAATTCTGCAGACGGCGCAGACGCGCGCCCCAACTCCTTTACGTAGATTTTCGTCGAGGCATCAAGCACGGCAGCTTCATGCGCAAAAAGCTCCGCCGAACCTTTATTGCCGACATTTCCCCCATCAGAGCGCGCAAACCGGCATTTATCATTGACCGGACGTTGATCAGGAACTACAGCACCTAGAGGTCGAGCACCAAGTCCACCAAAAGCGACCGGAAGTTTCTGGGCAGATGTCGCGGCCTGGACATCCAATCCCTGCAGCGTCATCGCGACACCGGAGGCCACCTCGCCCTCGATCTTGGAATGATGGTGTACGCCCCCCAATTCTGGCGCGGCTGAGCTGACAGCCCCTACCAACGCCAACGGCACAAACGTCCCCGGGTAGTACACATACTCCCGCACCCGCTCATGCAACCGCTCCAGCCGCCGCTGCCGCCGCCTCATCTCCACCAGGCTGGCCACATTCCCCACCCACACCGGCGCCGCCTCTTCGGCATCGTTGGCCTGCTGCACTTCACCCAGCAGCGCATCGCCATCCCAGAAGAACCACGTCGTCTGCGTCGGGTTGCGCTTGAACACCCGCCGCCCCAACGGGTCATAGCCGTAGTACGTTGACTGCCCGTTGCGGCGACTCTCGGCCAACCGATGGTTGGCATCCCAGATCAGCGTCAGGTCATCCGGCGCATCCCCATGCGGTACGCCCTTGCGAACCAGGTCGCCCGCCCGGTCAAACACGTAGTGCATGCCCTGGTAGGTGCCCTCGCGCGTCCAGGTGGTCAGGTCATCGTCGTCTCCGCCCACCACCTTGCGCGCCTGCACCTGCTTCACCTCGGTGCGCAGCCGGTCGCCCGCCGGGTCGTTGAAGTAGCGCTCCACCTTCCCCTTCGGGTCGATGTGCTGCAGCAGGCGTCCGATCGCGTCGTAGCGGTACTCGTCCACGCCTTGCGCGCTGTCGCTGCGCCGGGTCAGGTTGCCACTGCGGTCGTAGTCGTAGCGGGTCTCGAACAGCGGCGCAGCGTCCTTCAGTATCGACTGCGAGGTCAGCAGGTTTCGGCTGTCGTAGGTGAACTCGCGCTGCAACTGCGGGCTCAACTGCTCACGCGTGGTACGACCCAGCGCATCGCGCTCCATCGAGATCGGCGATTCGTCATTGATGGCCACCGATACGGTCTGGTCGCGCAGGTCATAGCCAAACGCTACGCGGTTGCCGGCCGAGGTCTCGCGCAGTACGCGGTTGCCGACTTCATCATAGGCGTAGCCCACGCGGAAGCCGTCCTGCAGTTCTTCCAGCAGCTGCCCCAGCGGGTCATACCGGCGCTTCACCGTACGCTCCGGATTGCGCAGCTCGACGATCTGTCCCTGCACGTCGTAGACGAAGTGTTCCTGTACCTGCTGACCAGGATGGCGCACATCGGACAGCGTCTTGCGGGTGATGCGCCCGAGCTTGTCGGTAGCGAAGGCGATGCGCTGACCCAATGGATCCAGGGTCGCCGTCAGTCGTCCGGCCGCATCATAGGTGTAGCGCCGCGACTGGCCCCAGTAATCCACCTCCTCGACGATGCGTCCCAGCGCATCGCGCACCAGCTGGTAGGTTTCGCCGCGCTGGTTGATGACCGCGACCAGCTGCTCTTCGGTGTCGTAGCGGTATTCCACGCTGTGGCCATCAGCCTGCAGGCGCTTGCCGATCTGGCCGATGCCCACGTACTGCAGCCGCGTCTGCGCGCCGGCCTCATCGGTATAGCGCACCAGCTGGTCTTCAGCATCGTACTCGCAGCGCACACCATTGCCGTCCGGGCCAGCAGTGGCCAGCAGTCGCCCCTTGGCGTCGTACTCGTAGCGGCTGGCCTGTCCCAACGGATCCACCTGGCACAGCAGATTGCCGAGCGGATCATGCTCAAAGCGGCTCTCATGGCCGAGGGCATCGATGACCGCTGCCACCAGCCCATGGCGGTCATAGCGCAGGCGTGTCACTGCCTGGCGGGCATTGGTCTGCGACTGCAACTGGCCCTGCTTGTCGTAGTCGAACCGGGTGATCGCACCCAACGGGTCGGTCTGGCTGACCAGCAGGCCTTGGCCATCGTACGCCTGCTGCCAGTCGACGCCATCCGGCGTACGCAGCGACACCATGTGGTCGTCCAGGTCGTACTCCATCTGGATCGAGGTGCCGTCGGCGCGGGTCAGGCAGACCAGGTTGCCATGCGCATCATAGGCAAACGCCGTTCGCAGTCCTTCCGGATCGGTCACCGCCACGGTCCGCCCGAAATCGTCGTACTCGAACAGCGTCACGCCATCGAGCGGATCGATCTCGCACAGCGGCAGCTGGTTCTCGTCGAACTTCACCACGCTCAGGTGGCCCAGCGAGTCGGTCACCCGGGTCTCGCGCAGCAGTTCGTCGTACTCGAAGTGATAGTCGTACAGGCCACCGTCGCCCCACGAGTGCACTACCCTGCCCTGCGCGTCGAACGCGTAGTGGAACGACAGGCCAACACGGTCAGTGTGCCGCACCAGGCGGTGCTGTTCGTAGGCAAAGGTGCGCGGCGCCCCGAGCGCGTCCACCGCCGCCAACAGATCACCCTCGCCACTGTAGCGGTAGCTCACCAGCGGATGCATCAGGCCGGTGGCCGGGTCATGCAGCGCCATGCGTTCGATGCGACCGTGCCGCGCCTCCACGTCGATGAAGCGGCCCTGCAGGTCACCGATGCCACTCTCGACGATGCGCACCAGATGGCCGTCGCGACGCTCGAACCGCCAGTGGTTGCCGTGCGCGTCCTCGATGCGCTCGATCGGCCAGGACTGTGGATTCGGCAGCACGCTCACGCCTGCCGGCAATTCGCCGCCGAACACATACTTCAGGCCACTCTTGAAGCCCACCTGCCACTGCCCGCGCCGACGCAGCAGGCGCGCGCCATCGACGAAATCGAGGATCGCCCCGGCCTCGCCTTCAGCGGGTGGCAGCTCCGGGAAGAACGCGGCCTGGTCCGGGCCGGACAACCACACGCTGCCATCGTCCAGCAGTTCCAGGCGGATATCGGCCGGCGTCTGCCAGCCGGCGCCGCACAAGCCGGGCTCACCCGCGCGGCGCGAGCCATAACTGCGCTGCCATGCGAAGGACAGCCGCCCCGGAATGTCGAAGTCCTGGTGGCTGACCACCACGCTGCCATCGCGGATATCCACCGGCTCCGCACGCAGCACCTTGCACTTCAGGAAGCCAGAGGGCAGATGGCCCCACTTGCCGCGCCGCCAGTTGGCGAACGCATCCATCTTCTTGCGGAAGAAGGCACTCTTGCGCAGCTTGCCCAGCCCGGCGAATGCGGCGCGGAACGCCAGTGCGGTCCATGACACCGTCGGCGGACCACCGACGGTGACGCTGGTAGGAATGGCCACGTTCAGGCCGGTCGGCAGCGACATCGCGCGCAGCGGCTTCTTCGGCTTCTTCACCCGGAACGGGTTGATCATGCCGGCCAGATTGCAGTCCAGCACCGGCATCGCCAGCCGCGAGAACGGCTCGCCATCGGCCGACACGGTACGGCTGCCCATGAAAATTTCTTCGCCGTCGAACTGCGGCCCCATCGGTGCGGCCATCGGCGGGCCCCACACGCCCAGCGGGATGTGGATGTCGAGGCCGCCGGTGCCGGCGGTACCGCGATGCACGCCATTGACCTTGATGGTCGAACCGATGAACGGGATGTAGTCGAACGGATCCAGCACCAGCCCGATATGCGGCGTCGGCAACGGGCATGGCGGCACCGCGTACATGTGGATGTCGATGCCCAGCTGCGGGTCGAAATGCTTGGCGGCGATGCTCACGGCAACACTCCCTGTTGCTTCACAAAGCGCGGAACAACGCGCGCAGGAACGCCTTTACTTCGTCACGGTATTCGGCGCTGATCCAGGTCACGACGATGATGCCCAGCACGATGGCCATCAGCATCAACACGGTCTTCTTCGACTTCATGCAACAGCCACTCCTGTAACGGCAGGCCCGGCTGGCGCCACCACGGGCGGCTGCAGCAGGCCACTGGGATCGGGCAGCGGCTGCATCGCCGGTGGCTCGCTCCACACCGGTATCTCATGATCGAGCGGGTGTTCGATGGCCGGCAGGCCGTTCCAGCCCGGGTCGAGAAAGTCGCGGCCGACGGCCACGATCTTGCGGAAGAATTCGTCGCCGCCCTGGATCAGGCGCTCGCGCTCCTGCTGGGCGCGGTGGAAACCGCGCTCCAGCGTGGAATCGAGCTCGGCGTCGATGGCATCCAGCGCCGGACGCGGGGGACGCGGGCCGAGGGCGCGCCCCTGCGCGTCGGCTTTCTCCAGCAGGCCGGTGCTGGCCTGCAGGTAGTCGGTGGCGACCTGCTGCAGTTGTTCGCAGCGTCGTGCGTCCTGAAGCTGCAGCAGATCCCACAATGCCTGGGGCAGCGTCGTGGCCTTGCGGTCGGCCGGCGCCAGCGGCTTGGCGATGCGGATCGCTTCCAGCAGCTGCGTGCGCGCGGCCTCGCGCTGGCCCGCCTGCAGCTGGCACCAGCCGGCCATGCGCTGGCCCTCCAGCGCGAACATCGGGTGCGGAATGCTGGCTGCCGACGCCGAGGCCTGAAGGTAGGTCTGCGCGGCGCGCTGGGGCTGTTTGGCCGCCAACCAGCAGCCGGCCTCGCCGAACCAGCTCTGCATCACCAGTTCCGGTGCTGCCGGATTGCCGCTCAGGCGTGCACCCTCGGCCGCACTGCGGGCCTGGCGGTAGCTGTTGACCGCCTGGCCGTGATCGCCATGCTTCAACCACGCACCGGCCACCATCATCTGCACCACCGACTGCTGGTCCTGCCAGCCGTGCCGCTGCGCCAGTCCCTGCGCGCGCTCGGCACGGGCAACAACCTGGGAGGGGCTGCCGCGTTCGAGCAGCAGCATCAGGTCGGCCAGCAGCTGCCGGTACAGCACTTCCGGGCCACGGCCGCCAGACTGCGCGGCGGTATCGCGGGCAATGCCGAACATGTCGATCGGCGCGGTAACGATCCGTGCGGCCTTGCCATGACGCTCCAGCAACGGCTGCCAGCGCGGATCCTCCTCGGTGTCGACCAGCACCAGGCGCAGGCGTGGGCCGGGGCCCGCGGCCAGCGCGGTATCCATCCAGCGCTCGAAACCTTCGCCGGGCACGCAGCGCTCGGGCTCCAGCACCGCCGCCAGCAGGCGCAGGTGCTCGCCGTGGTGATCGATGAAGCTCTCCAGCACCTCGACCACGCCTTGGGCGCTGTCCGGATGCCCTTCATGCGGGCCGCGCCAGCCGAGCGGCACCTGCTGTGCGCGCAGTTCATCCTGGCTGGCGAGGTAGCGGTCCAGCAGGTCCTGCTTTACCTGGCGACTGTAGCGGAAGCCGAGTTCATAGGCGCTGTCGATGCGCAGGAAGTAGTCCGGCGTATCGCGCCCGGCATCGTGGCGCTGCATCTCGAAGAATGCGGCCAGCAACCGGCTGGCCGCGGCCGGTAGGCGCCAGACCAGCAGGCGCCGGCTGCTGTCGGCGGTGGCTTCCAGCCAGGCATCGCGCAATGCATTCAGGCCGCGCAGCATGGGGGTATCCTGCATCGTGTTTCTCCCGTGCGGCTCAGCAGTTGAGCTTGATCTCGCTGCCATTGACCGAGACACCACCGGCATCGATCACCACCTCCGAACCACCGGCGGTGATCTTGATGGCGCTGTCGGTGATCTCGATGACCGAGCCACCGACCTTGGTGGACAGCTTGACCGCCGACTCCAGGCTCATCGCGCCGTCCGAGCCCTGGCTGTGTGTACCGGTCACGTCCTGGCTGAAATTGCCAGTGACATCGATCACCCGCTCGCCGACATTGCTGTCGTCCACCTTGCCCTGCACCTTGCGCTTGTCCTGGCCGGTGATGGTCACTTCGCGCGCGGCCTGCAGCGTTTCGGTGACCAGGCCACCCACGGTGCGGCTGGAGGTGGAGGTGATGGTCTCGGTCCAGGTACCGGTGCGCTGGCTGGTGAAGTTGCCGGTCAGGGTGGTCTTGAAGTCGCCGGTGATGGTTTCGGTATAGCCGGCCGCAGAGATCGTCTTGGTCTCCCCTGCTTCGTACTTTTCGGTCACCGCGCCGGTCACATTGGTGGTGCGGGTGCCGGTGACACCCAGCGTGTCGGTACCGGTAACGGTGATGCCGCGGTTGCCGCCGACGCTGATGTTCTGGTTGGCGCCGACGCCCATCGTGTGGTTCACCGCCACCGTAGTCGATTTGTTGTTCTGGATGCTGGCGTTCTGGTCGTTGAGCACGGTGGTGACCATGTCACGCTGCGCCCGCATGTTCAGCAGCTCGCCACCGGCGCCATCATGCATGGTGATCTCGTTCCAGCCGGCGCCCTTGACCGTCTTCGACTTCAGGCCGCTGACCTCCATGCCGAACGGCGGCATGTTGTCTTCGTTGTAGACGCGGCCGGTGATGATCGGGCGGTCCGGGTCACCATCGAGGAAATCGACGATCACTTCCTGGCCGACGCGCGGCGGCGACACGCCGCCCATGTCGGCGCCTGCCCACGGACTCGCGCTGCGGATCCAGCACGAGGCATTCTCGCGGCGATCGAGCTGGCGGTCCCAATGGAACTGCACTTTCACCCGGCCGTAGCGGTCGGCATGCAGCTCTTCCCCCGGCGGACCGACCACGGTGGCGGTCTGCGGGCCCGGCATGCGCGGCCACGGCGTGCGTCGCAGTGGGCGGTACGGAATGCGTCGGCGCAGCACTTCGGCCTGCACCTCCACGCTGGGGGCTTCAGCGCTGCCGAAATCGGCAGCGAAATTGTTGTGCCCTTCGCGCTGCACGCTGACCACGAAGAAGCTGCGATCAGTATCATCACGGCCGATGAAATCCGGGTGCCGCTCCAGTTCGAAGCAGGAGCCCGCGTCGAGCTCACCGGCATTGCCGGCGCATTCAAACAACTTGGTCGGCCAGGCCACCTCTTCATTGCGCACCGCCGCCAAGGCCTGGCCGATGCGACTGTTGGTGAAGCGGGCCGCGCCATCGTAACGGTACTGCTCCAGCGGCGGCAGCAGGCCCAGCGGCACCTGGTTGCCCTGGTTGCCATCCAACGCCTGGCTGGGCTGCTTGAAGTCGAAGCTGCGCAGGGTCTGCACGCTGGGCCCGACCCGGCGGCGTGCGCCCCAGCGGTGCAACCCGGTGCTGGCCAGCGTGCCCTGGTCGGACACGAAGGCGATCGGCCGTGGTTCACCGTGCACGGTACTCAGCGTCGAATCATCGCTGATCACCATCGTGTGGCCTTCGTCATCGTGCACGAAGCTGTAGTACAGCCCGGCGTCCTCCAGCAGACGGCTGACGAAGGCGAAATCCGATTCGTTGTACTGCACGCAGTACGGCAACGGCGGCAGCTTGCCGGCGTTGAGGTCGTAGCGGAACTTCGCCAGCTGCGCGTAGCTGCCGAACACCTCCTCGATGATCTGCAGCACGCTCCGGTCCTGGAAGATGCGGCAGTTGCAGGTGTAGTCGAGGAAGGCGAACCAGGGCGCCAGCTCGGCGCGATAGGCGCTGAACTGGGCCTGCTGCCCGGTACTGGCGAACTCGCGCACGTAGCCGTGCACGCTGCGGTTGCCGAACTCATCGCCCAGCTGCAGGCGCAGCGGCTGGCCGACCAGTTGCTTCAGTTCCAGCCGTGGCTGGATCGAGAGCAGGTCGATGCGGTAGGTGAACGGGTTCGACACCGCCTCGTTGCCATCGAAGCGCTTGACCAGGAACGTGTCCGGATCCAAAGCGGTTTCGACGCGGATCAGGCGTCGGTCCTGGTGCAGGCGCTGCAGGGCGGCGCCAGGGAGCAGTGATTCGGCGTACATCGGGCGTTCCGTCGTCCCATGTTGGTCGTGGGCCGACTTTGCCATTGCCGTGTGACATGCGCCAGCTTTTTGACGCACCTGCCCATGGATAAGGAGATGAATTCATTAAGAAAATTGAATAGAGTGCAAATCCTGTCACAGATTGGCCGGTTTCGCGCCGGGTTGTTCAGGCGCGCGGCAGCAGGGCACCCTGTGCCTCCGCTCTCGAAGGACCTGTAGGCGCCCGTCGTATCTGCTGACCCTGCTGGCCGCGTCAATGCCAGCCGGTGCCGCCACCGCGGCGGCCTTTCCGTTCACCCATCACGACTGGGCACTGGCCTGTAACAGCACCCGCACCTGCCGCGCAGCCGGCTACAGCAGGATGAAGGGGACACAGCGCCACTGTCCGTGCTGCTGACCCGCGCGGCCGAGCCCGGCCAACGCGTCGAGGCGGAACTGATGCTGGGCCAGTACGGCGAGGAAGTGACGCTACCTCCGGCCTGTGCCGGCTGCTGATCCCCGGCGGTGCACGGGAGATGCCCACCGTCGTCAGCAGGATCCAGCGCTGGGAGCGATGACTGCCTCGCGCCTGCGACTGCGCGAGGCGATCGCTCAGGCCGGCAGGCGGTGCTCGACGATCAGCTGGATCGCCGCGCCACCACGGTAGTCATCGCAGGCCAGGCGATAGGCCAGATGAACATGCTTGCCTGGCGCATTACCGTGCCAGCCACCGAAGTGGATCGCATTGATTGTGCCCGGCACGCCGGGCAGGCGCAGTTCCAGCTTCAGATGCCGCTCCTTCAGCACGCGCCAGTTGGCCACTTCGAAATGGCCGTCGAACAGCGGCTCAGGAAAGCCCTGCCCCCATGGCCCGGCCAGGCGCAGCGCATCGGCATGGCGATGATCGAGTTCGTCCGCGGCCAGCTCACCATCGCTGAGCACCTGCTGCTGCAGTGCAGCCGGGTCGAGCATTTCCAGCACGGTGGCAACGAAGGCGGCTTCGAAGGCGGCCAGATGATCCAGACGCATGCTCAACCCGGCAGCCATCGCGTGACCGCCGAAGCGTTCGATCAAGCCGGGATGGCGCGCATCGACCAGCGCCAGCGCATCACGGATATGCAGGCCGGCGATCGAACGCGCCGAGCCGCGCAGGGTGTCGGCGCCCGGCTCGGACGGCGCGAACGCGATCACCGGCCGATGCAGGCGATCCTTCATCTTCGACGCAACCAGGCCAACCACGCCGGGGTGCCAGTCAGCATCGAACAGACAGGCCGCCACCGGGCGCTGCCCTGCGGTGTCGAGCACCACCCGCGACAGCGCGTGTTCGGCGTCATCGGTCATCGACTGCTGGACCGCACGCCGCTCGGCGTTGATCTGTTCCAGCGTCTGCGCGATGTCGCGGGCCTGCCGCGGATCTTCGGTGAGCAGCAGGGCGATACCCAATGCCATGTCTTCCAACCGACCGGCCGCGTTCAAGCGCGGGCCGAGCCCGAAGCCGATGTCGGTGGCGGTCAGGTGTGCGGCGTCGCGACCACTGGCTTCGATCAGCGCCTTCAGGCCGACGCAGCCCTGGCCATTGCGCAGCCGGCGCAATCCCGCGCTGACCAGAGCGCGGTTGTTGGCATCGAGCACCACCAGGTCGGCCACTGTGCCCACCGCCACCAGGTCCAGCAGCGTGGTCAGGTCCGGGCCCTTGCCATCGGCGAACACACCGGCTTCGCGCATCCGCCGGCGCAGCGCCATCAGCACGTAGAAGATCACGCCGACGCCGGCCAGCGCCTTGCTGGGGAAGGCGTCGCCGTCCAGGTTCGGGTCCACGATGACATCGGCCGGTGGCAGCTGCGGGCCGGGCAGATGGTGATCGGTCACCAGCACCTGCCAGCCACGCGCCTTGGCCGCGGTCACGCCGGCATGGCAGGCAATGCCGTGATCGACGGTGACCAGCAGATCCGGCTGCAGCGCAGCCAGCTCGTCCACCAGTGACGGCGACAGACCATAGCCGTGCACCATGCGGTTGGGGACTGCGTGGAACACGTGCTGCGCGCCGAGCATGCGCAGACCGCGCACACCGACCGCACAGGCGGTGGCGCCGTCGCAGTCGAAATCACCGACTACCAGGATGCGATTGTCGGCGGCGATGGCTTCGATCAGCAGGCCCACCGCATCATCGATGCCGGTCAGCAGCTCGGGCGCGTGGAGGCTGCCCAGTTTCGGCAGCGCCAGCTCTGGCGTTCCCGCGCCGCGGCTGGCATAGAGTCGCGCCAGCAATGGCAGCGTGCCCTCTGGCCAGCTGCCGGGCACGACCGCATCGCGGCGGCGGATCAGCGGTGTATCAGAGGGCGGCAGCGCAGCATCGGCGGCAAGGGACATCGGCATCGCCGGGTTGCGGAAGACCGGGCAATGATAGCGCGGGGGCGAGCGCCCGACCGCAGCCCATTGGTTTTCACGGCAACATCTTCCATGCTTGGCGGTCTTTGAAATGGATGTCAGCGCATGCATCGCACCCTCCTGCCGGCCTTGCTGGCAACCTCGCTCGCCAGCGCAGCAGCCCAGGCGGCCGCTCCCACACCGCAGCCCGGTGTGCAGTTCCAGCACAACGACTGGTCGTTGGCCTGCGACAACACCCGTACCTGCCGTGCCGCCGGCTACAGTCCCGAACAGCCGGGCAACCTGCTCAGCTTGATGCTCGAACGCGCCGCCGGACCGGGCACCCACGTGGTGGCGCGGCTGCGCAACGGCGAAGGCGACAGCCCGGCGCCGCAGGGCGCGCTGCGCCTGCGCCTGAACGGCAAGGACCTGGGACCTGTGCAGGACACCGGCGCCGAGGAAAAGATCCTGCTGAAACAAGCACAGACCGACGCGCTGGTGGCCGCCCTCCCCCGTCAGGCACGCATCGAGATCGTTGATGGCAAAGGCAAGGCGTGGCCGCTGTCGGACAGTGGTGCGGCCGCGGTACTGTTGAAGATGGACGAAGCACAAGGTCGGCTGGGTACACCGGGTGCACTGGTGCGGCGCGGCGACAAGGCCGAGAGCGGCGTACTGCCCGCCCTGCCGGTGCCGGTGATCGTGCGCGGAAAGCTGCTGGCGACACGAAATGGCGACGCGGCACTGGCGACGGCTCCCGGCCTGCGTAAGGCCCTGATCGCCAGCCTTCCGAAGCCCGACGAATGCACGCGCCTGAGCGAAGGCGGCAACGATGAGATCGAGGTCGAACGGCTGGACGGACAGCACTTGCTGGTGAGCACGACGTGCTTCATGGGGGCCTACAACTTCAGCAGCGGCTACTGGATCGTGCAGGACAAGGCCCCTTACCAGGCGCGTTTCGTGACCTCCGACGCTGAAGATTTCGAGCGCCAGGAGGCAACCCTGTCAGGTCGCTTCCGTGGTCGCGGCATCGGCGACTGCTTCTCTGGCCACGACTGGGTGTGGGATGGCCAACGCTTCGTCAACAGCAGCGACTTCACTACCGGACAATGCCGCGGCGTGGCCGGTGGGCACTGGACGCTGCCGACGCTTGTCAGCACGGTCCGCTGACCCGGAAACCTGCAACATGGCTACGCTTCGATTTCCTCTGCTGGCGCTGGCGTCACTGACGCTGGCGCCTGTCAGCTTCGCCGGCACGCCCGCGCAGGTCACGTTCCTTGAACAGAACGGGCACCTGGCATGCGACAACACCGGCACCTGCCGGATGGTGGCGTTCGGTCCACCGGCCGCGTTGATGCTGGGCGTGCTCATCGAGCGTGCCGCTGGACCAGACACCCCCGTGACGGCGCGATTGTCGCTGGCTGATGGCAGTGACGGCGCGCCCCGCAGCCCGCGGGTGCATCCAGAGGGCCGGCTGCGGCTGCATGTGGATGGCGCGGACCTGGGTGATATCGGCCCGGTGGATGCGCTTGAGGCCGGCCTGGTTCTGGCACCACCACATGCGCAGGCGCTGCTGAATGCACTGGGGCGCGGACGGCCGGTCAGGATGACCGACACGGCCGGCCAGGCATGGCCATTGGCAGAGAGCGGTAATGCCGCACTGCTGCTGAAGATGGACGAGGTACAGGGCCGCTTGCACACCCCCGGGGCGTTGGTCGGCAAGGGTTTGCGGCCGGAATCGCAGGTGCCGGTCGCACGGGTGGCACCTCGCCTGGTGCCGCCACCACTGCTGGTTGAAGCCCACGACGAGGATGCCGCGCTGGCCGAACGTGACGATCTGCTGCAAGCGCTGCTGCCGCGCGCCGAGGCCGGCGCGGGTTGCGCTGCGGCCTCTTCCCGCCACGTACGCATCGAAAGGATCGATGCAACGCATGTGCTGGCGATGTTGAACTGCACGACCGGCCGCTACATCCGGCCAGCCGGCAGCTGGGTGATCCGCGACCGACCGCCCTTCACGCCCGTGCCGATCACCGCATCCACGCTGTTTCCGCTCTACCCGCATGCCGTGTTCCTTGAAGAAGGCCTTGCAAGCCCTACCGACCGCTGCGGGACAGACCGGCATTGGGCCTGGGATGGAACCCGCCTGGTGCTGGCGGCAACCTTCGTCGGCTGGCACTGCCTGGGCGCCGGTCAGCGCCACTGGCTACTGCCGACCTACGTTACGGAATCGCGCTAGCATCCGCCGGGCATGGCTCGGCGCCACCACCACCTCAGGCGTCGTGCAGCTGCCGAGGCTTCTTCCAGAACTGCCAGCGCTGGCCGCGATCCAGCTGGAACTGCAGGCCGTCCTCGAAATCCAGCACCAGCCGCTGCAGCTCGCCACGCTTGAGCGCGGCAAGCAGCGGCCGGATTGCGTCGTTGCCCAGCTGCTGCAGCGAGCGCAGCTGGCGCAGGTCGACCAGTGCATCGACCGACTGCTCGCCATCCACCGCGACACCTGCGGCCTGGGCCAGGCCCTGCAGCAGCGCATCGCGGCTGCGAACCTGCGCGTGCGGCGTAGCCACCGATACGGGCATCACGCCACCACCCCAGAACCACAGCGAATTGATCGGCTGCTGGCCCTGCGCGGCGCGCTGCTGGTTCCACGAGTGCGTGTGCAGCAGCACCTGCGCTTCGGTCATCAGTGCGCGCCAGCGACGGCCCGCCTCGCCCGGCGGCAGGTGCGCGAACAGGTCATCACCCAACACCTCGTCGGGGCTGTCGAACTCCGGCAGTTCAGTACCGATGGGCAGGCGCAGGTACCAGCGTGACGGATCGGGTGCATCCAGCACGAAGCCTGCATCCGCAAACAGCGGCTGCAGCACGGGCAGCAACGCCAGCGTATCGGCCAGGCTGGGCCGCAGGGTTTCGCCGTGGCCCATCATCCGCGCGCCATGCATGTCCGGCACCATGCAGGCCGGATCGGCACGCAGCCAGCAGGCGCCGGCGGCATCGCCGACGTCACGCTGGCGGGTCAACGCAGCGACCGGCCAGTGCGGCGCGGCCACCGTGAAGTGGCGCAGCAGCTGCGCGCGTTCGCCGGCATCGCCCTGCGAAGTGGTGGCGCGGCCCAGGGCGCGCGCCACGTCATCCGGCAGTGCAGCCACCGCAAAGCGGCTGCGTGCCGGCAACAGCAGGGTCGCCGTCGCCACGGATCAGTCCTGGTAGCTGACGCTGACGATCTCGTACTCGCGCTGGCCGGCCGGCGCATCGATCACGATCGAG
>Ga0308157_10002061_pt1 | contig 35763 bp, 35 predicted proteins | sample PhyBR1_FD_201035 | JGI IMG/M metagenome (GOLD analysis project Ga0308157, IMG submission 201035) | Phyllosphere microbial communities from UC Gill Tract Community Farm, Albany, California, United States - DLSLB.R1 | ecosystem: Host-associated > Plants > Phyllosphere > Unclassified | place: USA... | reverse complement strand
CATAGAATTCGGAACTGGAGCATTGAAAATCACGCCGGCTCACGACATCAATGATTATGAAATCGGACAAAGACACGGCTTGCCGATCATCGATTCTATGGATAATGATGCTGTTCTGAACGAACACGGAATGCATTACCAAGGTCAGGGAAGATTTACCGTTAGAAAAGAAATTGCTAAAGAATTAGAAAAAAACGACCTTCTTCTGAAAGCGGAAGATTATGTGAATAAAGTAGGTACATCCGAAAGAACCGGTGCCGTGATAGAACCGAAAATTTCTGTTCAATGGTTCCTGAAAATGTCAGAAATGGCAAAACCGGCTTTGGATGTTGTGATGGATGATAAGATCAAATTCCATCCTGAGAAATTCAAAAATACCTATCGCCATTGGATGGAGAATGTTCACGACTGGAATATTTCGCGTCAGCTTTGGTGGGGACAACAGATTCCGGCGTTCTATTACGGAACCGGAGAAAATGAATTTGTCATAGCTGAAAATATTAATGATGCTTTAGTTTTAGCCAAAGAAAAAACTCAAAATTCAGAACTGACAACTGACAATTTAAAACAGGATCAAGATGTCTTAGATACTTGGTTCTCAGCTTGGTTGTGGCCTATGTCGGTTTTCGAAGGAATTTTGGATCCGGAAAATAAAGACATCAGTTATTATTATCCAACTGCGGATTTGGTTACTGGTCCGGATATTATCTTTTTCTGGGTTGCCAGAATGATTATGGCGGGATTGGAATTCAGACACGAAGTTCCTTTCAAAAATGTTTATTTTACGGGAATTGTAAGAGATAAGCAAAGACGAAAAATGTCCAAGCAACTTGGAAACTCACCAGATCCAATTGATTTGATCGAGAAATATGGGGCGGACGGCGTTCGTGTAGGAAGTTTATTAAGTTCCGCTGCTGGAAATGATCTTTTGTTTGATGAAGATCTGATGTTACAAGGAAGAAATTTCGCAACAAAGATTTGGAATGCTTACAAACTGATTCAAGGTTGGAAACGAGACGAATCTATTAAAGCGCAAAACCACGACCTTCAAACCATCGAATGGTTCGGTGAACAACTGAATAAAACTGTTGGCGAGATCGAAAATCAATTTTCAAAATTCAGGATTTCTGACGGATTGCATTTGGTTTATAAACTGATCTGGGACGATTTTTGTGCTTGGTATCTGGAAGCCGTGAAACCTAATTTCGGGGATGCAATCAGTGAAGAAGTTTATCAGAAAACGATTGCTTATTTTGAGGAATTGATGAAGTTGTTGCATCCATTTATGCCATTTTTATCAGAAGAACTTTGGCAGAATATCTCTGAAAGAAGTGTTTCCGAAGCTTTGGTAATTGCTCAGCAAAAGAAATCGGAACCTTATAATGAAGATAAAATTAAGGATTTTGATTTTGCTAAAGAAGTAATTTCCGGCGTTAGAAATTACCGCCAATCCAAAGGTATTTCGCCAAGAGAAACGGTAGAAGTTTTCACCAATGTTTCAGAATTGGCAAATGCTGAAGTGATTCAGAAATTGGCTAATATTTCAGAAATTAATTTCAATCAGAAAACAGATAAACCAAGTTTCACATTCTTAGTTGGAGCAAATGAATTCTCAATTCCACTAAGTGAAAATCTTGATCTGGGCGAAGAAAAAGAAAAAACCGAAGAAGAAATCAAATATCTGAAAGGTTTCTTAATCTCTGTTGACAAGAAATTATCGAATGAAAAATTTGTGGCCAACGCAAAGCCAGAAGTTGTAGAAATCGAGCGTAAAAAACAGAAAGATGCACAGGACAAAATAACCTTGTTAGAAGAAAAACTGAAAAGTTTGTAATGACTCACATAGAAAACATAAAAAAACTATTCTCCCGCAACTTCGTAGAAAATCCAACTTTGGAAACCTACGAAGTTGGGAAAATTCATATATCATCAGGAAAAATCGTGGCGAGTGATCCTTTGATTTCTCCTGACCATTCCGCTTTCACACAAGAATTTCCAAAAGGCGATTTCCCGGTTTTGGTTCATAAAGAAAGAGAATCCAATTGTATCGCTTATTCAGAAATTGTTTTCGACAAAGATAAAATTGCAGAAAATTGGTCTTTGGCTCTTTGTGATGACCAAAATATCAATCATTTGAAAGATGGAGAAATCTATGGTTTCCTTGTGGAATCCGGAATGGGAAGTTTTATGGACAAAGATGCCCAAATTTCTCTGAATGCTCTGGAGCAGGATCTTTTTCATAAAAAAGGAGCAGACTTTATGGGAATTTATGAAGAATTTTTCCATTCTCATTTTTTTGATGAAAAAGGTGCAATAGATCAATTTGCTATTTTGAAACCTTACGATAATAAAAAAGAAAATATTGCGGCATTTGAAACGGGCTATGGCGAAGGTTTTTATGCAACGTATATTGGTTATTCTAAAGAAAATCAACCAGTTAAATTAATTTCTGAATTTATAGAAATCGGAAACGATTAATTGATTACATTAGCTTCAAATCAAATTGCAAATCAGATTTCATTTTGATTTTTGAAAACTATGAATGTCAGCAGATGAAACTTAAAAATACAAAACCTCAAATAGTAGTTGTAGGAAGCTCTTCCATAGATATTGTCCTGAAAACTTCTAAAATCCCGACAGCAAATGATACTGTTTTGGCCAAAAATCTGCGTAGCTTTTTGGGCGGGAAAGGAGCCAATCAAGCCATTGCAACTTCGCGTTTAGGAGCACAAACTTCCCTGATAAGCCGTGTCGGTATGGATCCTTACGGACAGCAGGTTTTACGAAATCTGAATGATGAAGATGTGAATGTGGCTTATGTTTTTGAAGATGAAGATGAAGAAACAGGAACTGCTTATGTGACTGCTTCTGACGATGGAAACGCGATCACGGTTGTTCCGGCTGCCAATTATAATCTCTCTCCTTCTGATATAGATGAAGCGGAAAAGTTTTTACTGACTACAGATTTGATCCTTACACAACTAGAAATTCCTGCAAAAACAGTAGAATACCTTTTCAAAAAAGCAAAGAACCTAGGTAAGAAAATCGGAATCTACGCCGCTCCCGCAAGCAGACTTTCTGATGATATTATAGATTATGCTTCATTTATTGTTGCAAAAAGTACGGATCTTGAAACTATTTTCGGAGAAGGAAACCACGAGGATATTATCAAACATCTACCCAACAAATTATTTGTGAGAGATGGTGCCAACAGCACAAGTTTTTTCGATGGTTCTGAGATGAAATATTTCCGTAATAATCCGCAGACCGATGCGCACAGTATGGGATTGGGCGATGCATTCACGTCAGGTTTTTCTATTGCTTTGCTGCACGGAAACTCTATTGAAGACTGCGTTATTTTTGGGAATGAAGTTGCTTTGAAAGCAGCAGATTACAGAGGTTCTCAAAAAGGTTTACCATTCCTGGACGACCTTCAGAATTAATATTTTCTGCATATCGAAAAATAATTTTCGACGGTTTGAATTTTTTACTTTTATGAAGTTATTCCGTTTTTCGCGGATAAAAAACGTTCAATGAAGGATATTAATATTTTAACTGAGGATAATTATAGCTTATCAGCACATCTTTTTGAACCTCAGGATTCTAACGGAAAATTACTATTGATCAATTCTGCAACAGGCGTTAAACAGCAGATTTATTTTTCTTTTGCCCAATTTTTTTCGGAGCAGGGATTTGCCGTGATTACTTATGATTACAGAGGAATTGGACAATCGAAACCAATTAAAATGAAAGGTTTTGAAGCTTCAATGAGAACTTGGGGAACCAAAGATTATAAAGCTTTAACTGATTATATTAAAACTAATTTTCCGGATTATCAAAAATTCTGTCTTGGTCATTCTGTTGGTGCTTTGATTTTAGGCATGAATCGGGATTCCCAGATTTTTAAAGAATTTGTCTTTGTCGGAACTCAGAATGCCTTTGTTGGAAATTTGAAACTCAAAACAAAAATTGAAGCTTATCTCGGTTTCGGAATTGTACAACCTTTATCAACCAAAATCTTAGGTTATTTTCCGGCGAATTGGTTTGGTTTGGGCGAAAGTCTGCCTTCAGGAAGTGCTTTCGATTGGCGAACTTTAATCCTCAATAAAAAATCAACTAACAAATTATTACAAAAAGTCGAGAATTTTTCCCGAAATTTGACTCAGAAAGTTTCCGTCATAAGAGCGGAAGATGATGTCTGGCTCACAGAAAAAGGCGTAAAATCTTTATTACAAAACACTTACCCGAATCTAAAACCAACTTACCGGATCATCAAAACTTCGGAATCGGAAAAAGAAGAAATTGGACATATTAATTTTTTCAGAAGCTATAATCAAAAGCTCTGGAATATTATTTTAAAAGAACTGAATTAATGGAATTGATTAACAAAACGATAGAGCTCGTCAAAGAAAAATTAGAAGGAACGGAATCCGGTCACGATTGGTTTCACATAGAACGTGTCTGGAAACTGAGTCTCAAAATTCAGGAAAAAGAAGGCGGAGATAAATTAATCATAGAATTAGCTGCATTATTGCACGACATTGCTGACCCAAAATTCCACAACGGCGATGAAACTTTGGCTTCTAAAATCGTCAACGAATTTCTGACAGAACAAAAAGTAGATTCAGAAACCATTGAAAAAGTCCTTTTCATCATAGAAAATATGTCATTCAAAAATCGGAATGATGCGCCAGGAAATCTACCTTTAGAACTCAAAATAGTTCAGGATGCAGATAGATTGGACGCGATTGGTGCGATTGGAATTGCCAGAACTTTCAACTTCGGCGGTTACAAAAATAATCTGATGTATCATCCGGATATTGAACCGAAACTTAATCAGACAAAAGAACAATACAAAAAGTCTAACGGTACTACAATCAATCATTTCTATGAAAAATTGTTGCTTCTGAAAGATCTGCTCAACACAAAAACGGCCCGAGAAATCGCGGAACACAGACATCAGTTTATGCTGCAATTTCTCGAAGAATTCTACAAAGAATGGAATGTCACTTTCTAATTAATGATAAACCGTTATCTTTGTTTCAATGTTGATCATTTTAATTCTCATTTTTCTGATAATCGCTCTGTTTCTGTCCGGTTTCCGTTCAGGAAAATGGAGTCTGTGGAACAAAATTGCCAGAACTGTCATCACAATTTCTGCCGCAGCTTATTTCACGTTTTGGTTTGTAGAAAGGAGTTTGTCTCAGTTTCTGGAAAATTCTTTAGCTGTTCAGGTCATAAATTATTTGCCGCAGCCTGTCGATTTTTATATCATCAGAACTCAGGACGGGAATGAGAATCAGAAGTTCAGTTCAAAACACGTTGGCCAGATCCGCCCGGAATATTTCCGGATAGAATATCTCAATATGCAAAAATCCAGTGAGTTTTGGGTTGTTGGATACATCGGAAAGGACAAATTGGTCTATTTTTCCCAAGTTGCAGTCCCGAATAAAAACGAGGATCAGATCATCGAAGTTAGAAATTATATCAATCACAGTCTCAAACTTTCCGCCATAGCCACAGAGAAAATAGAAGATTTGAAGTACGATAATATCAAGCTCAGCATTTGGGTCACTTTGGATTTGTTGCTCATCTTCCTCAACTCGGTTTTAATTTTTAGAAGTAACAAAGTGCAGAAACATTAATGTAATTTGGGCGCCTTTTTCCGCCCTCCATTCCCGCTTTTTTCTGATATTGCTAGCAAATTCCCGCGTAATAGAATATTTCAGTATTCGCAATATCAGAAAAAGAGCTCCATTCAGGTCGGGGCGCGAGCGATTCTGTATCATAAGATGCTTTCAGATTTATCATTACATTATTCATAAAAATTAATACTAAAATTTAAATAAAATATCAAAATTGATTTTGATATTCTGTTCAACTTTGTACATTTAGCAACGCAAAAATTGGTACAATTACTGCAAACTTATTAAGTCGAAATAAAATTGAAAATGGATTTATCAAAACATATAGACTCGTCACACAAAGCATTCTCGGATTGGAAAAAAGTGCCATTCGCAGACCGTCAGAAATTACTTTTGAATCTCGCAGAAGTTCTGCAAAAGAATAAAGAAAAATACGCTGAAAATATCACCAAAGAAATGCACAAACCGATTTCACAATCCATAGCGGAAATCGAAAAAAGTGCAGGAATGATAAAATTCTATGCGCAAGCAGAAAATGTCCTAAAACCGGAACAAATAAAAACCGAATTCAATATTAGCGAAGTTCATTACGATGCGTTGGGAATTATCCTTGGTGTAATGCCCTGGAATTTTCCTTTTTGGCAAGTTTTACGATTTGCTGTTCCGGCTATTCTGGCGGGAAATGTTATTGTTTTGAAACATGCATCTATCTGTTTCGGAAGTGGCGATGAAATAGAAAGTGCTTTTGCAGAAGCCGGTTTCCCAAAGTATATTTTTCAAAACCTGAAAATCGGGCATAATGAAATCAAGGAGATTCTGGAAAATCCTTTGGTAAGAGGCGTGAGTCTCACCGGAAGCGAAAAAGCGGGAAGTGAGGTTGCTTCATTAGCCGGAAAAAATATCAAAAAATCAATTTTAGAATTGGGCGGAAGCGATGCATTCATCGTTTTGGAAGATTCCGATTATGAAAAGGCTGCGAAAGATGGACCGCTTGCAAAACTGTCTAACACTGGACAAATCTGTAATGCGGCCAAAAGATTCATCGTTCACGAAAAAATTGAGAAGGATTTTCTGCCTTTGTTTATTAAGGAATATAATTCTTTCCAACCAGCTGATCCATTCAAAATGGAAACTAAGCTGAGTAAAATGGCAAGACCAGATTTAGCGGATGAACTGGAAAATCAATATAAAAAAGCTCTGAAAAATGGGGCAGAAGTGGTTTTGGCCCTGGAACGTATTTCGGAAAGCGAGTTCCGTCCCGGAATTATTTTGGTAAAAGAAGGCAATCCCATTTTGCAGGAAGAATTATTTGGACCTTTGGCGATTCTGATGATTGGAAAAAATGATGAAGAAATCCTAAGGTTAGCCAACGATATTCCTTTTGGATTAGGAAATTCGATTTGGACTAAAGACCAAAAACGCGCTCAGTTTTTCATCGAAAATCTGGTGTCTGGAACTGTTTCTATCAATAAATCGACTAGTTCTGATACAAGATTGCCTTTTGGTGGCGCCAAATCTTCCGGTTACGGCGTAGAATTGTCTTTGCACGCCATCAAAGAGTTTACTCAAATTAAAACTGTAGTAGGAAATATTTAAAAAATATATTTAACTAGATAAAATAAAACCGTTCAAATTTCACTTTGAACGGTTTTCTATTGATTGACAAATTTTGTTTTTATGCTGAACCTGCAGCCCGGCTTGAACGGAGCTCATTTTTTTGCTTGGGAATGCGACGGCAAAAAATAGCGGGAGTGGAAGACGGAAATAGCTGCCCGAATAAATTTAATTCATATTTGCTGAAGCCAGCGTTTTTGCTGCGGATAATGAATCCGATTTTGCTTTTTTCTCCTGCTCCACCTGTTGAATTACCACATCACGATTTTCTTGTTCTTTAATGATTTGAGCCAATTGAGGTTCGATGATTTTGTTCATCTCATCCTCCGAAATATTGTTGGCTTCTGGCGATTCTAACAGTTTTTTCCAAGGTCTGCGTTTGCCCCACGGATAATCTCCGTAAACAATCAAAGGGGTTCCTTTAGCGCGGGTTGTTTGTCCTCCTTTATTTAGAATCCAGGTATCAACCCAGGTGTACATCCATTTTGCATCTTCTTCAAGCATACGAAGGCAAGAGTGCGACGCCGGATAACCTGGCATTGCGTACTGATGCCAGCCGATGCCGTCAAAATTGGCAACATTCACATTCCACCGCAGTTTCCACTCATCGCTAACGGTGGATATGGCGACTTCTTTTTTCCAGTTGGCGAACATCAAACCTGTTTTTGTTTTAGTCGCTTTTTTTCCCATACTTGTTGGTCCCCATTTGATGAGGTTTCCATATTCATAAACGCCAAAAGCCTGAATCGGATAGGAAAAGAAAACAAACTTTTTCACATTTTCCAAAGTCGTAACGTGACCCGGAAATGGTGAATATCTCAAGAAATCTTCTTCAATTTTTGCCGGAACGACTAAAGTGTCCGCTGCACCAATGTTTGCTCTGTCAAGGCGATTGAGTGCTAAAATGGTGTAAAGCGCTTTTCCAGTGAATTCTTTTTTGTTTTTTTGAGAAACTGAATCTGTGTTTTTATAAACCCAGGGATAAAAACCAAAATCTTTTCTTGGAATGACCACATCCGGAACTTTTGGTTTTTCTTCTTCGGCTTTTTCTTCTTCTTTTTTATCATCAGAACCCAAAACATCTGTAACTGGGTTATTTTTCGATTCAGATGAAGAGACTGACTCGTCTTTCTTACATTGAATCAAGACTAAAGAAACGACGATAAATAAAGGAAATAATTTGGAAATGGTAATTTTGTTCATAGTTTTTTTTTGACGTCCTATAAATTACAAAAAGAATACCATTTGTGAGATAATGACAACAAATAATATTAGTGTGATGAACTATTTTCCTTAACTAAAATATTTTTGATAATCTGTTTAGCATGTATCCTGGAATTCTCTATGAACCAAAGATGCGTGTCTTTACCACCACAAACTACGCCCGCAAGATAGATTCCTTCCACATTGCTTTCCATTGTTTCTTTGTCGTAATGAGGATTGAGGCATTCGCTTTTCAGATTAATTCCGATGTTTTTCAGGAATTCAAAATCAGGCAAATAACCTGTCATAGCAAGGACGAAATCATTTTCAATGTCTTTAATTTCGCCTTTATTGGTTTTGAAAATAGCTGAATTTTCTTTCACTTCCAAAAGTTCAGCTCCAAAAAAAGCTTTGATGCTTCCTTCCTTGATTCTGTTTTCTATATCAGGTTTTACCCAATATTTCACACTTTTCGAGATTTCTTTATTACGGATAATCATCGTCACGTTGCCGCCTTTTCTGTAGATTTCCAAAGCTGCATCCACAGAAGAATTGCTGGAGCCAATCACGATGACATTTTGAAACGCGTAAGGATAAGGTTCTGTATAATAATGTTTAACTTTAGGTAAATCTTCTCCCGGGATATCCATCAGATTCGGAATGTCGTAAAAGCCCGTTGCAACAATCACATTCTTAGCAAAATAAAACTGCTTACTTGTTTCTACCTGGAAAAAAGTAGATTTCTGAATGTTAATAACCTTTTCATAAGGCCTAATATTAATTTCTTTTTGTCGGGCAATTCCCTGATAATATTCAAGAGCATCTTGTCTTCCGGGTTTTGGTTTTGTAGTGATGAATGGAATTTCGTCAATTTCCAAGCGGTCAGCTGTCGAAAAAAAAGTCATATACAATGGGTAATTGTAAAGACTGTTCGCCACAGTTCCTTTTTCGATAACGATATATTTCAGGTTGTTTTTTTTCGCTTCCAAGGCGCACGCTAACCCAATCGGGCCACCGCCAACAATAAGAACATCATATAAATCCATCTCACAAATTTACAAAAGATTCAAGTTGGGAAGTCAATTAAATAGTATTTTTTGGAGCATTAGATTAGTCATTCTTTTCAGTTTTCAACCCGCTTTCCGCTATATCTTTTTTGTTTTATAAATGTAGTTTATAAATCGAAATTGACAAGAAAAACAAAAAAGGATGCCGCTGCAATCGGGGCTAAATCCAGGATTTGTACTTCTTTCACTTTTTATCTTGTTTCTTTATTTCTGTTCCACCCAAATCAAGCGGGAAGTATCGTAGCCAATGGATTTTGCTTTATCCAAAAATCGGGTTTTAATGTTTTCCGGAATATTTTTTTCACGAGAAAGAATCCAAAGATAATCCAGGTTTTTTCCCGCAACCAAAGCATATTTGTAGTCATCATCCAAATCAATCACATTATAACCTGCCCAAAAAGGTTTGAAGAAAGACACTTTCAATCTTGCTTCGTTTTCTGACTTTACAAATTTGGCTTCACCGATGCTTTGTTTCCATTCGTTTTTCACATAATCGTAGCCTTTGTTATCAACTTTGATTGTTCCATCCGAATTTTTGGAATAAGTTGCCGTAACCTGATTCATGTTTTTCTCAAATTTGAAATCGAATCTCGCAATCTCATACCATTTTCCAAGATATTTCTCAGAATCGAAATTCTGAACTGCATTGGCTTTTTCTGGAATTCCAACTGAGCAAGAATTAATTAAAATTAAACCAAGTATCCCGATTGAAACAGGAACTGCAATTTTTATGAATAGATTTTTCATTGAATATTATTTAAAATAAATCTATTCAAAAATGATTCCATTGATTTCTTCTGAAACATAAAATGAAATGATAATCAAATGAATATTTTGTTAAAGAATTTGATTATTTTTACAGAAATAAAAGTTAAAAAATTAATAATCTATGAAACTAAAACTACTTTCTATATTTTCTGTTGTACTCTTCAATCAGGCCTTTGCGCAATCCGAGAAATTTTATGCGACAACAGATTCTGAAAATGCAAGAGAATTAAAGGGAAAATTTCCCGAAGACATAGAAATTGTCGGTTCTACGGGGAATCAATCTGCCATATTTTTAAACAAAAAATTAGCAGAATTTCTTCATCATAATGTGATTACACACGGTCCTGGTTACGTCTATAAATCTTCTAAAGAAGAAGCGCTGTCAGCAATTAATAAAGCTAAAAAAACGAATAAAATTCTAGCATTTACAATTGATCAGGATGCGGCAGTAACTTCTGCTATTGCGAAAGTGAGTGCAGATAATATAAAAAATCATATTCAGGTTTTAGAAAATTATGGAACGCGTCATCATACCACTGCGAAGGCACAAACTGCCGTTCAGGATTTGAAAACAAAATGGCAGGCTTTGATTACGGCTTCAGGCAGAACTGATGTTTCGGTAAGAATTGTGAATCACGTTGGAACACCGATGCCTTCTTTGGTTTTAACAATTACCGGAACTACAGCGCCTAATGATTTTATTATTGTCGGCGCGCATTTGGATTCGATTACCAATAATGTGAATAATGCGCCCGGAGCCGATGACGATGCGTCCGGAATTGCAACTATATCCGAGATGATTAGAGTTTTGCTGAATGTCAATTACAAACCTTCAAAAACTGTTGAGTTTATGGCTTATGCAGCGGAAGAGATTGGTTTGGTCGGTTCTTCGGAAATTGCTCAGGACTATGCTGTTAATAATAAAAATGTGGTGTCTTTTGTTCAGTTTGATATGACCAATTACAAAGGTTCTTCAAAAGATGTTTATTTGACGACCGACCCGTATAACAGTAATGATCTCAATTTGTTTTTGATAGAATTGATGGAACATTACAACAAAACCGGAACTCATGCTTTCACTTACGGAAATACGATTTGTAACTATGGCTGTTCCGACCATTTCAGCTGGGCAGATAATGGTTATGATGCGGCTTTTCCTTTTGAAGCATCGTTTTCACAATACAATCCGAATATCCATACGACGACCGACAAACTTTCTAATATGGGAAATAGCGCAACGCACGCTGCAAAGTTTGCAAAACTCGGTTTAGAATTTATTATAGAAACAGCAAAAGGCTCTGTTCTGGCAGTTTCCGATGTTGCAAACAACTCAGTGAATGTTTTTGTTAAAGACAAATTCCTGAATTATCAGCTAGGAAAAGAAACCGTTGAATCTGTTACTATTGTGGACACCAGTGGAAGGCAATTGTTAGAATCAAAAAATCTTCTGTCCTTCGGAAAAATCGACCTGAATAAAATCGATAATGGTTTTTATTTGGCGGTTTTCAAAACGAAGTCTGGAAAGGTTGTTACTAAGAAATTTATTTTGGAATAACCGTCAACCAATAAAAAAAGAGCGAAAATAGAATCCTATTTTCGCTCTTTTTGTGATATAAATTTAAGTTTTAACTTTCAGGAGCAAGCTCAACAATCAAGCCTTCCAATTCCATTGTTACAGGAATTTGACAACCTAATCGACTGTTTGGTTTTACGTTGTAAGCCTCATCCAGCATCGCTTCTTCATCTGGTAACATCTCGGGAAGCGGAACATTTTCACTGATAACATAACATTGGCAGGAAGCGCACATCGCCATTCCGCCGCAGATTCCGATGGTTCCTTCTGGAGCTAATTCGTAAGCACGAACAATTTCCATCAGGCTCATCGCCATATCTGTTGGTGCGGGAATGTTGTGAGAAACGCCGTCTCTGTCTATGATTGTAATATTAACGTCTGACATATTGCAAAGATAGTGAGTAGAAGTTAGAAATTAGATTTTAGAAGTTAGATTTTTATTAATAGTTGACAATTCTTTACAAAAAGAGAGGATTTGAAATCCTCTCTTAATATTATATTGAATTAAAGGAAAAAATCAAATCTCTTTTAATTAATCAATCGATTTTACAACTGCTTTTTCAGCTTCTTTTCTGGTTCCGTCGAAACCATCAACGCCACTTACGGTTGTATATTTTAGCACGAATTTTTTGCCTGGATTCATTCTGTTGTAAACACTTTGCACCATCATTGTTGCTTCGTGGAAACCGCAAAGAATCAGTTTTAATTTTCCAGGATAAGTATTGATGTCGCCGATAGCATAGATTCCTTCCACATTTGTTTGATAATCCAAAGCGTTGTTAACTTTAATCGCATTCTTCTCGATTTCCAATCCCCAGGTTGATAATGGACCCAATTTAGGTGTCAATCCGAACAATGGAATCAGATAATCTGTTTCGATGATTGATTTCTCTCCATTTTTCTCGATTTCAATTCCGGTTAAACTCTCTTCTCCAATTAATCCTGTAACTTCTGCTGGTGTGATGAGGTTGATTTTTCCCTGATGTTTCAATTCTGTTACTTTTTCTACAGAATCTAAAGCGCCTCGGAACTCATTTCGTCTGTGAATCAAGGTTACGTCTGAAGCAACATCAGCCAGAAAAACCGACCAATCCAACGCAGAATCTCCACCGCCGGCAATCACGATTTTTTTATCGCGAAACATTTCCGGTTCTCTCACAAAATATTCAACACCTTTTTCCTCAAACTTATCAATGTTTTCCAATTCCGGTTTTCTCGGGTCGAAGCTTCCCAAACCTCCAGCAATCGCAATAGCTTTACCTTTAACTTTTACGCCACGGCTTGTTGTCACAATGAAATCGCCTTCTTCGGTTTTTTCATAACTCAAAGCTTTTTGAGCTAATGAAAATTGAGGTTCGAACTGTTTGATTTGTTCCATCAGATTATCTACCAAAACGCCGGCATCTACGCTAGGAAATCCAGGAATATCAAAGATTGGTTTTTTAGGATAAAGTTCTGTCAATTGTCCTCCTGGTTGCGGGAGTGCATCAATCAAATGACATCTTAATTTTAATAATCCAGCTTCGAAAACGGTGAAAAGTCCGGTTGGACCTGCGCCTATTATAATGATATCTGTTTCTAACATTTATAAAAATTTTGGAAATGCAAATTTAATCATTAAATCTGACTTTAGAATGATTCTAAAATATGAGATAAATTATATTTACTGTAAATCTAAACAGGTTTCCTAAAGAAGCATTGGTTGGCGAACATTAACTAAACTTAAACGAAAAGCAAGTCAGTTGACTTGCTTTTTTTATTAGGAAAATTTAAAAATTTCTGTTTTCTTACCAAATGATAAGATAATTTTAAAAATAAAAGTCTAATTTTGTGCTTTCATCATTTGTGTTTTTAATTCCTGCGAATATTCATTTATTCCAGGAATTTTTTTATGCATTACGTTTAATTAACGCCATATAAAAACCGTCATAACCTTCGCTGGGCATTATTTTTTCATCTTTTATCAATGAAAAGTCCGGATTGTTGTTTAGGAATGTTTTAACCTGTTCATTGTTTTCTGAAGGAAGAATTGAACACGTTGCATAAATCATTTGCCCGCCTTTTTTCAAAATTTTAGAATAATCCTGTAAAATCTGTTGCTGTTCTCCTTTGATTCTATCAATAAAGTCTTGGTCAATTTTCCATTTAGAATCCGGATTTCTCTTAAGAACACCAAGTCCTGAACAAGGTGCATCAATCAATAACCTGTCTGCTTTTTCGTGAAGTCTTTTGATAACTTTGTTATCTGAGATTAATCTGGCTTCTATATTATGTGCACCAGCTCTTTTAGCACGTCTTTTCAGTTCCGTCAATTTCCAGTTGTAAATATCCAGTGCGATGATTTGACCTTTGTTTTTCATCAAAGCAGCCAAATGCAAAGTCTTTCCACCTGCTCCGGCACATGCATCCACAACCCGCATTCCTTCTTTTACATCCAGCAATTCACCGATTTTCTGAGAACTTGCATCCTGAACTTCGAATAAACCATCTTTGAAAGCAGAAGTTAAGAACACATTTTTCTTTTCTGCCAATTGCACAGCATCAGGATAATTTTTGATGGTAAATGCTTCTACATTTTCATCATTTAAATCGGCGATTAGTTCTCTCGGGGTTGTTTTCAGAGAGTTGGTACGCAAAACTGTCGGTGCTTGCTCATTCAGTGCAATCATTTCTCTTTCCCAGTTCTTTCCCAATTCTTTTTCAAACGTTGCTGCCAACCAATCGGGGATAGAATGTTCGATAGCTTTAGTTGGAACAGTTCCTTTTTTTAATTTGGTCAGAATGTCGGCTATTTTGACACCGTCAAACTCTTCAAATTTTTTATAATGTGTTTTGCTCCAAAGCAAATAAGCGACGATTAATTTATAAACATTGCCAGGCTTCACACTTTCGCCCATATAGTATTCCAGACGTTTTTTCCAACGGATGATGTTGTAGAAAATCTCGGAAACTACTCTTCGGTCTTCGCTTCCCCATTGTCTATGAGATTTTAGAAGTCTTTCTATGACTTTGTCTGCATATTTTCTGTCTTCGAAAAATGTTTCCTGAAGACAATCGTGAATTCCGATTAAAAGGTTGCGGTGTATAAGTTCCATTAATTATGATAAAATGTTATGATTTCTATTTGAGAATCTGTGTTTTACAATATAATTGAGTTGTTTTCAAATTAATTAACTCACTGTAATACAGTCTGCAAAGATAAGTATTTTATAATTAAAAGTTTGATTGAAATCTTGCCTTAGGAAAAGTGCAGACGAAAACACAAATATTAATTTTATATGAATTTTATCATTTTTGTTTAATTTTGATGTTTAACAATTTTGTCAAAACATTTGATTGGTTTAAATTTGCACAAAATTGTTTAACAAAAATGTCAAAACAAGAAAAAAAAGACCAAACACAGGAATTAATCAAAGAAACCACGAAGAATCTTTTCTTCGTAAAAGGTAAGTTTGATGCGACTACGCAAGAGATTGCGGATGAAGCCGGGGTCAACAGAACGCTGATTAATTATTATTTCCGCTCGAGAGACAATCTTGTGCAAATCGTTTTTGATGAAGCGCACAAAGTTGAAAAAGAAAAATCAGAAGTCATAATGAGGTCAGATATGCTTTTCAAAAGTAAAATTGCCCAGTTTATTGATGAGAGTTTACAAACCAGCTTGCAATATCCTTATCTGGAAACTTACATTGTTTCTCAAATCAACAAAGGGAGTTGTCATAAAAAAGATGTGGATGAGGATGATTTGAAGAAATTTTACAAGGATATAGAAAAGGAAATGGAGTTGGGGAATATTGAAAAAATGGAACCGATGCAGTTTATCTTGAATATGATTTCTCTATTGGTATTTCCAAGTGCGGTAAGACCATTAATTATGGAAAATATGATGATTGATGACAAAGAATTTGACCGATTGATTTCGCAAAGGAAAGACATCATCCTGAATATGCTTTTCAAGAATTAATTAAAATAATTTAAAAATGTTAAAGTATTTATAAAATCGAATCGTCGTCAATGACTAGAGAGAAGAAAAATTAAAAAAATAAAAGAAGTATTTAAACTATGATTAATAACAAAATGATAAAGTGGAGAAAATTGGCTTTAGGCGTTTTGACTGTGATGGGCTCTCTGATGTATTCCCAGCAGACATTAACCTTGAAACAAGCCATAGAATATGCTTTGCAGAATAAATCCGACGCGCTGAAGGCGAAACTGGATATTAGTGATGCAGATGCAAAAATCTTGGAGGCAAAAGCTGGGGCACTTCCAAAAATAAATGGAACCGCCAATCTTACCTATAATCCAATAATTCAAGAAATCGCATTAGGCGGGCAGACTTTTAAAATGGGACAGCCTTGGGTTGCAACCGCAGGAGTTCAGGTTACACAGGCGCTCTTTAATCAACAGGTTTTTGTTGGATTGAAAGCTGCAAAATCTACAAAAGAATTCTATCAATTGAATGCAGAACTTACCGATGAGCAAATTATAGAAAGAGTTTCCAATGCTTATTTTCAGGTTTTTACAGCTCAGGAAAACAAAAGCACTTTAGAAAGTAGTTTTGCAAGTACAGAAAAAGTCAGAAATGTGATTAAGAGTTTGTTTGAAAACGGCTTGTCTAAGAAAATCGATTTAGACAGAACCAATGTGAATCTTACGAACATAGAAACCAATATCAAACAAAGCAATAACGGCATTGCTCAGGCAGAAAATGCGCTTAAGTTTTATATGGGGATGCCAATTGAAACCAAAATTCAGTTGGTGCAGGAAGATATGGAAGTAACACCACATCTTTTGGAAAATATCGTCAGTACAGATGAGAGAACAGAAGTGAAAGTTTTATTGAAACAAAAAGAACTTTTAGGCTATCAGAAAAAAGCTACTGAAGCGGGATATTATCCAACGGTTAACTTGACAGCGAATTACAACTGGCAAGGATTAGGAGAAAAATTCCCATTAACTAACGGAAGTTCCAGAGGTGTTATGTGGTCAGATTATTCTGCGATAGGTTTAGGGGTTAATATTCCAATTTTTAATGGTTTTGCTACAAAAGCCAAAGTTCAGCAGAACCAAATCGAGATTGATAAACTTGAGGCCGACTTGAAAGATACAAAATTGGGACTTGACCAAGCTTATCAAAATGCTAAATCTCAAATCGAGAACAGTTTAGCTTCGATAGATAATCAAAAAGCTAATGTACAATTGGCTGAAAGTGTTTTAGCAGATACAAAAAGCAATTATCAATATGGCTTAGCAACTTTAACAGATTTGCTGGATGCGGAGAATTCTTTGGTTCAGGCCAAAAATAATTATACAACTGCGGTTCTGGATTATAAAATCGCTGAAGTACAATATTATAAATCAAAGGGGGAACTTAAAACTTATTTAAAATAAACTACGAAATAACATTTATAAAATGAAAAAAACTCTAATATATATCATCGTCGCAGCTGTACTGATAGGTTTGGCTGCTTACAAAATTGCCAATAACAAGAAGGAGCAGGAAATTCAGGTAAAAGAAGTAGCAAAACAGGTTGATAAGATCAATGTGAATGTAATTACGGCTTCCAGAACCAATATAGATACAGATTATACGGCGAACGGAACTTTTATCCCGAAACAAGAAACCAATCAGTCTGCTGATATCGCAGGTAGAGTAGTGAGCGTATTTGTAAAAGAAGGTTCAAGAGTTTCTGCCGGACAAGTTTTAGCAACTATAAAAAGAGACGCCATCGAAGTGGATGTGACTCAGGCTCAGAATAATTTGCAAAATGCAATCATCGATAATCAACGTTACGAAAATGCTTTCAAAACAGGAGGCGTTACAAAACAACAATTAGATAACTCGAGATTGCAGCTTAAAAATGCACAGTCTGCCCTTAGAGCACAAGGTGTAAGAGTTAATGACACCAGTGTAAGAGCAGGTATCAGCGGAACGATTAATAAAAAAATGGTTGAGCCGGGAGCAGTTGTTACGACAGGAACAGCTTTGTTTGAAATCGTAAATATCAACACATTGAAGCTTTCTGTTTTGGTAGATGAAAGCCAGGTTGGCAGAATCCAAATCGGACAGACTGTAAATATTAATGTAAATGCCTTATCAGAAGAACCAATTTCCGGTAGAATTACTTTTATCGCTCCAAAAAGTGATGCTTCTCTTAACTTTCCAGTAGAAATAGAAGTCCCAAACAAAGGAAACTTAAAAGCTGGTATGTATGCAACAGCTGTGTTCAAAACCAATCACGGTGCGGAAACTCAGAATATGCTGACTGTTCCTGCTGAAGCTTTCGTAAATGGGGTAAGTTCAGGTCAATTGTTCATTGTTGAGAACGGAAAAGCAAAAATGATTAATGTGAAAACCGGAAAAGTTTACGGTGACAAAGTTCAAATCCTAAGTGGACTGAATGGTGGCGAACAAGTCATCACAAGTGGGCAAATCAATCTTGAAAATGGTTCTAAAATCAATATCGTAAAGTAATCTCAGATGAAGTTAGCAGAAATATCCATTAAAAGACCCTCGCTCGTAATCGTACTATTTACGATTCTGACGCTTGGAGGTCTCTTGAGTTACTCTATGATGGGGTACGAATTGATTCCGAAATTTGAAACCAATATGGTAACAATTTCGACGGTATATCCTGGAGCTTCGCCGAGTGAGGTGGAAACTTCGGTAACCAGAAAAATTGAAGATGCCGTAGGTTCTTTGGAAAACGTGAAAAAAGTAGAATCATCTTCTTACGAAAGTCTTTCCGTAATTATGGTTCAGTTGAATACAGGAGCAGATGTAAATTATGCTTTGAATGATGCTCAGCGAAAAGTTAATGCCATTCTTTCCGAACTTCCGGATGATGCAGATGCGCCGTCACTCAACAAATTCTCATTGGATGATCTACCGATTATGACAATGAGTATCTCCAGTGACAAACTGAATAACAAAGAGCTTTATGACCTATTAGATAAAAAAATAGAACCTATTTTCTCCCGTGTAAACGGTGTGGCTCAGGTTGACCTTGTTGGTGGACAGGAGAGAGAGATTCAGGTAAGCATCGATGAAAAAAAATTGCAAGGTTACGGTCTTTCTATTGGAGATGTACAACAAGCGATTCTTTCTTCGAACTTAGATTTCCCGACTGGAAGTTTAAAATCAAGAACAACCAAATCTACCATTAGATTATCAGGAAAATACAAGTCCATCGAAGAGATGAGCAATCTTGTGATTTCTAATAAAAATGGTGCTCAAATCAGACTTTCTGATGTTGCTACAGTTTTTGACACCCAGCAAGATGTAGAAAAAATTGCGAGATTCAACCAGAATTCTACGATTTTGATGCAGGTAAAGAAACAATCTGATGCCAATGCAGTTTCTGTTTCTGAAAGCATTACTAAAACAGTAGAGCAGGTAATGAAGAATTACGCAGTTCAGGGTGTAAAGGTGAAAATCGTAGATGACAGTACAGACTTTACTTTGGAAGCAGCAGACCACGTAATTTTTGATTTGGTTCTTGCGGTAATTTTGGTGGCAGTGGTGATGTTATTATTCCTTCACAATATCAGAAATGCATTCATCGTAATGGTATCGATTCCGGTTTCATTGATTGCGGCTTTTATTGGAATGAACTTGATGGGCTACACATTAAACCTAATGAGTTTATTGGGACTTTCTCTTGTGGTAGGTATTCTTGTGGATGATGCGATTGTGGTACTGGAGAACGTTTACCGACATATGGAAATGGGTAAAAGCAGAATCCGTGCAGCGTATGATGGAGCATCAGAAATTGGATTTACAGTAACGGCAATTACGTTGGTAGTAGTAGTGTTTTTACCAATTGCAATGAGTTCCGGTTTGGTAGCTGATATCTTAGCTCAGTTCTGTGTAACTGTAGTTATTGCAACTTTACTATCATTGTTGGCTTCATTTACCATTATTCCTTGGTTATCATCAAGATTTGGGAAGCTGGTGCATTTGACAGGGAAAAATCCCTTTGAGAAATTCATTCTTTGGTTTGAAAAACAATTGGACAAATTCACGCACTGGATTACAGGAATTCTTGAATGGTGTCTGAAATCTGGATTAAGAAGAATAATGACCGTTGTAGTGACGTTCCTTATTTTGATCGCATCATTTATGTTAGTCGCTTTTGGATTCATTGGTGGTGAGTTTTTCCCGAAAATGGACCGTGGGCAATTCTTGGTTCAAATCGAATTATCAAAAGACGCAACGGTTGAAAAAACCAATCAGGTGACTTTGGCTGTTGAGAAATATTTGAGAGATGATAAAGATGTAGTGGATTTGATTACGACAGTTGGTCAGCAATCTTCAGGTTTTGGAGCTTCGCAGGCAACAGTTTATCAAGCTGAGGTTCAGGTTAATCTAATCGATAAATCTGAAAGAGCAGAAAGTACAGATATCATCGCTGCAAAAATGAAGCGTGACCTCGAAGAAAAATTCACTGGAGTGGAATTCAAAACAGCGCCAATCGGATTGATGGGAGCGGACAACGCACCGATCGAAATGGTTGTAACGGCTGCTGATAATGAAACTGCTACAAAAGAGGCAACAAGAATCTTAGAATTATTGAAAAAAGTTCCAGGTTCTGTAGATGCCGAATTATCAACCGACACAGGAAGTCCAGAGGTGAGAGTGAATATCGACAGAGATAAAATGGCGACTTTAGGACTAAATCTTTCAAGTGTGGGACAAGCGATGCAAACAGCATTTAATGGTAATACCGATGGAAAATTCAGAGCTGGAGAATATGAATACGACATCAATATCCGCTTTGCTGATAACAACAGAAAATCTATTGATGACGTAAGAAACCTAATGTTTACAAATACAAATGGAGAACAAATCCGACTGAGCCAATTCGCCAATGTGGATATGAGTTCTGGTCCAAGTTTGTTGCAGCGTAGAGACAAATCGCCTTCTGTAAAAGTGCTTTCCAAAGTTGTTGGCCGTCCAGTAGGAGATGTTGCCAACGAATGGTCTGCGATGTTTATGGAGAACGAAAAAACAAAACCAGCCGGTGTGAACTACATCTGGAGTGGTGATATGGAAAATCAAACCGAAGGTTTTGGTACTTTAGGAATCGCATTATTGGCGGCTATCGTATTAGTTTATCTGGTAATGGTTTCTTTATATGACAGTTTTGTTTATCCGTTCGTGGTACTATTCTCAATTCCATTGGCATTGATTGGAGTAATGGTCATCCTTGCATTAACGGGGAATTCCCTGAACATCTTTACAATGTTGGGTATGATTATGTTGATTGGTTTGGTAGCCAAGAATGCGATTATGATTGTCGATTTTGCCAATATGAGAAAAGCAGCTGGCGCCAATACACACGACGCTTTGATCCAGGCCAACCACGCACGTCTTCGTCCGATTTTGATGACCACGATTGCGATGATCTTCGGGATGATCCCGATTGCGATTGCAAAAGGAGCAGGAGCCGAGATGAATAACGGTTTGGCTTGGGTAATTATCGGTGGTTTGACTTCGTCATTATTCCTGACTTTGATTATCGTACCGGTTGTTTATTCACTTTTTGATTCGTTATTAAGAAGAATGGGCAAAGATGAGAAGATTGATTATGAAGCGGAAATGGTAGCAGATTATAAACACAAAGAACTAAGTGATGACGGTTACACACCGAAACACATAGATTAATATTTTATTTTAAAGTTAAGTTGAAAAACCGTCTCATAATTGAGGCGGTTTTTTTGCTGAACCCAGCGAAATGTATTGTACTTAATTTAAATTAATGGTGAAATAACTTTCAATATTTATAATGATTTAGTGAAGCCATAACTATTTAAACAAAAAAAAAGACTTCCAGAAAAACTGAAAGTCCTATTTTATTTTTAATCCAAAGAAATTAATCTGCCATTGCCTCGCCAGACTTTCTGTAGATAAATTTCCCATAGATATGTCTTCTTGCAAAACGACTCGCAGAATCAGAGTTTACCATTTTGATATAGATATTTCTTGGAACACCGATGTATTCAAACATTTTTCCGTTCAAATGCTGAACCGTCAATATCGATTTTTCTAAGTAAAAATCCTGAATATTAGATTTAGTAATCGTCTCAGTATATTCTTCTTTATATTTTTCCTGAGTTTCCTCGTGGATGCTTACTAAGAAATGATAAGCCTCGATGACAGTTTTACTTTTTTCTTCCGCTTCCAGTTTTCCAGTTTCGTCATTCACGAATTTGTCAGGATGAGTATCCTTCATGGTGTTTCTGTAAATGGTTTTCAAATCCTTCAAAGTTGCTGTTTTGTCAACGCCAAGAAGTTTTCTGTGTTCGCCTATTCTTTTCATATGTAAGTCCTTATTTCGGGGTGCAAAATTAAGCTTTTAAAATTTAAAAATCATAACTTATTCATTATTAATTTCTTTGATGATTTTTAATTGATGAAAAATTAATATTAATGAAATCTAGCAATAAAACAATCGCTGATTCCTTCAACTATTTCACTGAATGAAATTAATTATGTTAAAAAAGAAAATCCTATCTTTGAAATGTAATTTTTATAAAAATGAAAAAACTTTTCTTTACATCTATATTAGCTTTGTCTATTGTTTCCTGTACCAGCAGAGTAGGAAACGCTTCCAAAGTGGGCAAATCACAGGCTTCTGTTACAGGCACTCAGTGGGTATTGGCAGATGATATTACAAACAAGCCCACTTTGCAGATTGAGCAAAACAGAATCTCTGGAAACGCAGGCTGCAACAACTATTTTTCTGATGTAACCATTGATACTTCTGCCGGAAATTTCTCTGCGAAAAACATCGGTTCTACCAGAAAAATGTGTAATAATATGACTTCAGAAACCAGCTACATCAGCGTTTTACAGGAAGTGAACAAATATGTAGTGACAGAAACTACTTTGGAATTGTATAAAGACAATTTGTTATTATTGAAATTCAATAAACAACAATAATCTTAAAAATTAAGCATAAAAAAAAGGAACTCAAATCTGAGTTCCTTTTTTTATTATTCTTCGTCTTCTTCCTCGTCGTCGTATTTTGCTAGTTCTTCATCACACCACTTGAAGGCTTCTTCTACAACTTTCGTAGCCTCAGTTGCTACAGTTTCTTCATCATCTCCTTCCAAATCATCCAACCACTCTACGTCCTCTTCTTCTACGTTAAGGATGAAACGCGGATACTCTGTGTGTACTACAAAAAGATCTTCTGGAAATTCAGAATTGTCGGCTAATAAAAACTTAGGTAATTTCATATGTAAATATTTATTGTTTTCTAAAGTCATATGTTATCGCTTGGGCGATTTCATAATATAAAATTTTAAAATAAATCAGAGTATTTGTGACTGTTACTCTATGGCTCAAAGATAGAAAAATTCCCGAAAACTATTATTGATAATTATTTTTTTTGACATTGATTTTCTTTTCTACCTTATACCTTGTTAATGTATTATTTTTCAATGTGTCGGAAGGTTTGAAAGTGAAGTATATCCTCGGATTCACAGTGCTTATCAGCTCTGCGGTTTGCCCATCGTTATCCATTGGGTCTTTTATAAAGAACTTCAATTCTTTATCCATCATTTTTTCATCCATTAAAAATTGAGTGATTGACTTTCTGTTTTCAAGATAATCGCCTTTGGATAACCAGGAAAATACAAATCCCGTCATCAAACTTATGAAAGCTATTGCATAAGTAGTATCATCAAAGATTTGAAATAGTTTTCTGAAGAATATAATCCAGATTCCAATAGAAAACGGTGCTAATAACCTATAATCTATTGCGTTTACTGGATATATATATTGAATCAAAAAAGAACAAATAATACAAACTAAGGAAACAGTAATAATGAATTTTTCTGTATCAGAAGTTTTAGTTTTAATGAATAAAAATAATAATGCTGCTATTATTAAAATACCGATTCCATAAATTCCGTAATTGATAATTCCACCGTTGGGGTCAGCCATGTGAATAAATGGGTTGAAGGTTGTTGTCAAACCCTGAAACAATTCTAATAAAAAAGTGGGAGTAGATTTCAGACTGAATTCTAAAGACTGATTAATATAATTTTTGTTGAAATAATCGATGAAAGTTATCTTATAAAGTCCATAAAAACCAACGCCGAGAACTCCAGAAATTGCAAATGATTTCCAATAATGCTTCCCGATTTTCATCAACCCGAAAACAATACTTCCGAAACAGAAAAATAAAGCACTGTAGCGGATGTTAAGAAGTAAAATCAATAAAAGTGTCAGACAAAAAATTCCTTGTGTCTGGCTGATTTTATTTTTGATAATTTGATGCGCTGTGAAGGAAAATAAGATGACAAAAGGAAGTGTCAGAGCCTCGCTCATAGTGAAAGAAAAAATACTCACAAAACTGAATAACGCAGACGAAATCATCAATTCTTTGAAGAAAAATTTCTTTTTATAAGCGAAAACCAAAATAAAAGTATAAGCTAAAATCCCAACTAATTTGCTGCTCCAAAAATCATCCAATCCAAATATGGTGAAGAATTTGATAAAAAGCGGATAACCTAATGGCGCTGTTGTATTATCAATAATCGGAAACATCTCAGATTGTCTCAGATAGCGGATAGAATCCGGACTTACACGACCTTTCTCATTCGATAAAAACCGGAAAATGATCATCACATAAGTTAGGATAATCAACAAAGTTTGAAGAATTTTCTCGTATTTTGAATTCAGCTTTACAGATATCATAGTTTAAAAATAAAAAACTTTGTCAAATCAATAATGACAAAGTTATAAATCGTAATTTAAATAGTAGTATTTTACTGCTTATAAAGTCTTTTCTTCTCTGCGAGATAATACTGAACGTCTTTATCTATGTAAGTCGAAAAGAAATTTCCAAGTTTATCAAAATAAGTTTTTGGCAAAACCATTTTCTTTTTGATAGTTGGCATCTTAATCAGTTTGTTCTTGCTCACATCAAAATAATTCCATTCTCCGATGTAAGTATTGGTAAGAAGATTCACGCTGGATTCTCCGCTTCCGTCATTGTTGGCAGGTCCAAATTCAATACGTTCCATTCCAATCAATCGCATCTTTCCTGTTTCTTTTTCATACCGAAACTGATAAGAATTGGATGCGCGCATTTGATTCAGATTAATTTTAAAACCATTTTTAGTTTTATATAGAAAAATATCACCGGAATCTACAAACTCATTAGACGATACTTTTCTGAATTTCTGAGAGGAAAGTTCGTAAACCACTGCGCCATTTTCAGAATTCAAATAAAGTTTGTCAGCAATTTTATCGCCATCAAAATCAGCCGAAACTATTTTTTCCTGAGAAAAAAATAAGGTCGGAAAAACCAGAAAAATCAGCAACTTTTTTGAAACCATTTTTGTTCTATTTTAAAAACATTTTCGACACTTTCTCAGCCTTTTTACTTTCGGAATAATCATAGAAACCTTCACCGGATTTTACGCCTTTTTTGCCGGCCATTACCATATTTACAAGTAGTGGATTGGGCGCATATTTCGGATTTTTGAAACCGTCATACATCACGTTCAGAATTGCAAGACAAACATCAAGACCGATAAAATCTGCCAACTGCAAAGGTCCCATTGGATGCGCCATTCCAAGCTTCATCACCGTGTCGATTTCCTCAACGCCTGCAACGCCATTGTAAAGTGTTTCGATGGCTTCGTTTATCATTGGCATCAGGATTCTGTTGGCTACAAATCCGGGATAATCATTCACTTCAGTAGGAACTTTCCCTAAAGCTTTACTAAGTTCAAAAATCTCGTTAAACGTTTCTTTCGACGTCGAGTAACCCTTGATGATTTCCACCAGTTTCATAATTGGAACCGGATTCATAAAATGCATTCCGATGACTTTGTCCGGACGCTTCGTCGCAGCTGCAATTTGAGTGATAGAAATAGATGAAGTATTGGTCGCAAGAATACAATTGGCTGGCGAGAGTTCATCCATCTGCGCAAAGATTCTAAGTTTCAGATCCAGGTTTTCTGTGGCTGCCTCTACAATAAGATCAGCATTGGGAGCTGCATCTTTTAAATCAGTGGATGTTGTAATATTTCCAAGTGTACTGACTTTTTCTTCTTCGGTCAGGTTTCCTTTTGCGATGATTCTGTCCAGATTGGTAGTGATGGTTTTTAAGGCTTTGTCAAGATTTTCCTGTTTCACATCTACCAAACTTACCTGGAATCCACTTTGGGCAAAAGTGTGAGCAATCCCGTTTCCCATAGTTCCTGCGCCTATTACAACAATGTTTTTCATATTTTAATTGTTTTATCAATTATAAACCTTTCGGTTTTCGAAATTTATTTTAGTCTATATTCTGAAAGTCTATTATCTCTTAGTCTTTTTGAAGATAATAAAGATATTCAGTCGTTTTCGAAGCTTTGTGATTTCGGCTGTCTTCCTTGTCTGCACGGAAACGCTGATACTCGGTTGTAAATATATCATATTTCCCGAATTTGGAAAGTGTATTTTTAATGTCGTTTTCAGACATCAAACCTTCATTATTATAACTGAGGAAAATATGCTGGAATTTCGCATTTTTGATGAGGTCTTCAAAGGTTTTCAGAACTTCCGGTTTGCTGCAATATTTTGATTTTTGATAATCTCTGAGTCCCGTTTTTCCTTTTGGCGAGAAGTTATCGTATTTCGCAATGGTATTCAGAAGATGGTAATTTGCACCGTATTGACGGGCGTTGTAAGGCGGATCAAGATACAGAATGTCGCCTTCGATTTTCTTGATTAATGAATTGCTGTCTTCATTATAAACCTCATGCGAATTTTCTGTCAATTCAAAAAGTGAAGGGATTAATTCTAATTTTTTCTGAGCGGATTTTTTAATTTGTTTCAAATATGCGCCGTAAACAGAAGCCGTGTTGGCGATTTTATCAGCAGCTTCCAAAAGTGAGCAAAGCAGAAAGTAATATTGATCTTCATTGATTTTTTCAGACAATTTCCAGTCTTCAATCTTTTGTCGAACCACATCTATTTTCTTGCCGTTTTCTTCTGAAAAATATAACCTTTCCGATTTCCCATTTTCCGAATATTCTTCGGAGATGAAACCAGATTTTCCTTTGATTGAATTTAGTTCTTCAATCAAATTTTCATAATTGAAATTTTGATGATTTCCAATGTAATTTCGGTTCAGAACGTAACTGTAAAATTCAAAATCGTTGCTGATGACTTTCTTGGTTTCCGCTTTGAAATTCCGTCCGACAATTCCGGTTCCTGCGAAGAGATCACAAAATATTTTGTTGGATAGATCTTTGCCTACAACTTCGTAAACACTTTGTTTGATGAAATCTGAAAGTTTGTTTTTGGAACCAATGTAATTCATTAATAATATAAATTCTATGAAAAGCTTTGCAAACTTAGAGACTTTGATGGTTTTACGCCTTTGCGAGTCTTAAAAATATTTTCAATAATTGTGAAAAAATCTTTGTGTGCTTTGCGTTCAAATTAAACTTTGATCCAAATCAAATCTGAAAGGATCTCGTGAGATTCCAAATTTAAGGAAACTAAATTGTCTCCCGAAAAATTGCCAAGATAATCTGTGATTTTTTCTTTGATTAAAGTCAATTCGGTTTTCAATTTCCAATGTTCTCCATTTTTCTCATCGTAGAAAATAATGAATAATCGGTTAGCGTGATGCTTTCGCCCTTGCTGACTTTGATTGTTGTAAAGCCATTCAATCAATTCCTTTTTATGATTAAAAGCGTAATCGAAACTTTTCCCAAATTGTCTCGGAAAAACACTGCTTTTATGATCAAACGGAATTCCTGAAATATAAAAATCTACTGTTTTAGAAAACTGATTTTCCTCCTTCTTAACTAACGAATTCGAAGCGAAGATAGCCTCAACAGCCTTTGCAGACCAGAAATTCAGCCAACGGTTGAAAGCGTAATTTCTCAAACCTTCATCAAAATCCCTGCATTGATTCTCCAGACTTTCAAAATCCTTAGTCTGATAAACGAATTTCGTCTTGAAATCCCAATCATCAGACTGCTTTCTTCCCCAAGTGTAGGGAAAAATGAGTCGTTTTTTTAGCTCGGATTCAAGGAGTGAAATAGTCATCAATAATTACGTGTATATTTTCCTTTTTCCTTCAAAAAGATCGGATTCGGACTTTCTTTCACGCGGAATTTTGTCTTGTAATAAGTTCGTTCACCATCAATATTATTCTTGAAAACCGAAAAATGCAGATGAGGACCTTTGCTCCAGCCGGTACTTCCACTGTAGCCAATTAATTGCCCTTGTCTCACATCATCACCTTTTTCAACAATTACTCCGTTTTTTTTAAGGTGTACATATTCTGCAAAAGTTCCGTCATCGTGCAGAATAATGATTTTGTTATTATACTTCGCGCAGTCTTTTGTAAGACAGGACTGGTTCGCATCATGCTTTGTTACAATTACTTTTCCACTTCTTGCGGCAAAAACCTCGGTTCCCAATTTGTGACTGAAGTCCAGCGAATACGCATTCTGATGAGAAAAACTTCCATTGTAACCTTGATAAATAGATTCCGAATGATTAGTCGCAAAAGGTAGCCAATATATTTCTTCTGTGTAAGAAGGCTTCGCATTCACATCGCCAAAAACATAAAAAACATTATAACTAAACTTATACGGCTTTGCAGGATTATCGGAATCAATTCTGGACAAGGTGAATTTTTTGGAATTTGCCGGAATTACAATTATGCTTTTATTAGGCAGACTCGATTTTACATTTTCTCCAGAATATTCATATTCGATACTTACGGCACAAGGTTCATTATTGTCTATGTAAATGACATTTGTTTTATTTTCCAGATACTTATCAAATTTGATATTTGGTGAACCTTGAGAAAATACTTTAATAGCAATTAAAATAAAAAAAAAAAGAGTTTTTCTCATCAGGGTTTTATTTCTGTATCAACCTCATAATCTCCAGCGCAACCTTCAAAGCCTCCGTTCCATCTTCCAAAGAAACCTGAACAGGCAGATTATTTTCTATTGCATCAGCAAAACTTTCCAGCTCATCAAGAATTGCATTGTTTGGCTGAATGTTCGGATATTCAAAAATAATTTGGTTTTTCTCGCCTTCTGCATTCTCTATAATCATATCAAAGTCAGACGGATTTTCAGGCGCTGGTTTCATTCTGATAACTTCGGATTTTTTGTCCAGGAAATCAACAGAAACATAAGCATCTTGCTGGAAAAACCTCGATTTTCTCATCGCTTTCATCGATATTCTGGAGGTTGTCAAATTCGCAACACAACCATTTTCGAATTCAATTCTTGCATTGCAGATGTCCGGCGTTTTGCTCACAACCGAAACACCACTTGCGTGAATCAACTTCACTTTCGACTTCACCAAACTCAACAAAATATCCAAATCGTGAATCATCAAATCCAAAACCACAGAAACATCAGTTCCTCGTGGATTGAATTCCGCCAGTCTGTGAATCTCGATAAACATTGGATTTTTGATATAATCTTTCGCACCAATAAAAGCTGGATTATAACGTTCAACGTGACCAACTTGCGCCTTGATTCCAAACTCGTTGCATTTTTGAAGAATCTCTTCCGCCTGTTCCAAAGTCTGCGTCACAGGTTTTTCAATGAAAAAATGAATTCCTTTTTCAATCGCTTTTATGGCATAATCGTAGTGGTAAAGCGTTGGTGTCACAATATCCAACATTTCGATTTCGTTCAAAAGTTCCTCCAAACTTTCAAAATATTTATAACCGAATTCCGCTTCCAGTTTTCGGCCGTTTTCTGCGTCTTTGTCGTGGAAACCAACGAGTTCGTATTTCTCAGATTGATTCAACAATCGCAAATGGATTTTCCCCAAATGTCCCGCGCCCACAAGTCCGGCTTTTATCATAGCTTAATTTTCTTAAAGACGTAAATTTAAGAATTATCGCCAACCAACATAAAAAAAGACCCGGAATTTTTAAACTTTCTGAGTCTTATCATTTTAAATATGATTTGGGCAGCTTTATCCGCCTTCCGTTCCCAAACCTAACGAAGTGGTTCGACGAAGTCAATCTTTTTGCCTTCGCTTATCCAGCCACAAAAAGGATTTCCACTCAAGTCGGGCTGCAGATTCTACATAAAAACAAGATTTGTCATAATTACAACGTTCGTCATTCTGAAAGAATCTAAACAAAGCTGTTAATCATTTCCGTAGAGAAAATGCTATTTTGAATTCCACCAATTCATTATTTGAGTCACAAAAATTTCTGAATCAAACTCATTGCTAAAAAGACCATAAGTCACAACTAATTCTGATTGCACAATTCTGTCAATTTTTTCTGCGTCTCCATTTTTATAAAGATGACTCAAAATTTTATTATTAAGCGAATCAAATTCATCGTCCGGACTTCCAGAAATCAGATTCCAAGAATTGATAATTTTTCTTAATTGCGAAAAATCTCCATCGTAGATTCTTTTCAAATCTTTTTTATCCACTAAACAAATTTATTATAAAACAACAACTTCTCCCTTCTCCGAACTTTCCTTCGCCGCTTCAATCACTTTCATCGTCTGGTAAGCTTGTTTCGCAGTCACAGGAACTTTCTTGTCATTCACAATCGCTTCATAAAGGTCATCGCAAAAATTAAGGTAATTCCCTTGAAAAGTAGGGAAGTGGACAACTCTGTCATTGTACACCAAAAGTCCGGTTTTTTCTTCCGCTTCTGTTCCCCAATTTTCACGATTCGGAATTTTTCCTAATTTTAATTCATCTTCCTGAACATCGCCACGATGTTTTAAGAAACTTCCTTTTTTGCCGTGGAAAACATAAGCTGGTGTTGGTTCTTTCACGAAATAACTGGATTTCAACCTTACTCGTTTGTCAGAATAATAAAGCAAAATATCAAAATAATCATCAATCTGCGTATTCTCTCTCGTCCTTCTGATGTCTGCAAAAACCTTCTCAGGATAACCAAACAAAGACAAAGCTTGGTCGATAATATGCGAACCCAAGTCCATCAAAATACTTGCGCCGGGATTTCCGTTTTCCTTCCACGCTTTCGGACTCAATTCGGGATTATATCTTTCAAAACGGATTTCTGCTTCCACGATTTCGCCAAGATAATGCTCATCCAAAACCTTTTTCACAGTCTTGAAATCACTGTCATATCTTCGGTTTTGATAAACGCAAAGTTTCAGTTTTTTCTCTTTCGCAAGCTTATGCAATTCCTCCGCTTCCTCAGAAGTTGTGGTAAAAGCTTTCTCAACCAAAGCATTTTTTCCTGACTCCAAAACTTTCTTTGTAAATTCAAAATGGGTGTCAATCGGTGTGTTTACGACAATCAATTCTGCATCACTTTCCAAAACGGCTTCCAATGAATCAAAGCTTACAACTTCTGGATAGTCTTGTTGGATTAATTTCTTGCTTCGTTCATAAGCGCCCAATAGCTCATAACCGTCGTGAACTTCAAAAAACGGCGCGTGAAAAAGTTTCCCCGAACCGCCGTAAGCCAACAAAGCTGTTTTTATTTTTCTCATAAAATTTTTACAATTAATTTGAAATCATTTCTGTCTTGCAAAGTCGCAATAAATTTAATTATAAAAAAATCTAAGTCGCAAAACCTGCGACTTAAATCTACTATTTTAAAAGTATTTATTTAAAAAGATTATTGGAGAATCTAAAATTTAGAATTTATAATCTAAAATTATTTTACTATCCCATAATATGAAAACCACCATCCACGTGACGGATTTCCCCAGTGATTCTGGTTTCTTTTCTGAAAAGATGAACAATCTCGTGAGCCAAATCTTCTGGTAAAGCATTTCCAAGCGGACTGATTCTGTCGGCTCGTTCCACATCTTCAATCTTCAATGTCGCATTTCCGGCTTTACTTCCCATATAAGGTGAAAATCTGATGGCGTTGGCGCGGATTCCGTATTCTTTACCCAATTCGTAAGCCATTTCGATCGTCAGTCTTTCGAGCGCTGCTTTTGCAATACTCATATTAATGTAAGGGAAAAACGACACTTTTTCCGCAGCGATGTAACTTAACGAAACAATCGACGAACCTCTTTTTAAAACGCCATTGGATAACAAAGCGTGACACAACGAAATCAACGAAAAAGCCGAAACATTCATCGTATCATTAAATTCCTCAGCCGTGACTTCCAGCATTGGTTTCACCGATTTATTTCGGATGGTTTTGTCCATCGCAATAGCGTGAAGAAATCCATTCAGCTGAATATCTTTATTCTTCAAATCCTCGGCAATGAATTTTAAACTTTCCGGAAGCGTCACATCTAAAGGTGCCGTGTAAACATCATTTCCTAAAACTTTTTTACAAGCGATTTCAAAATCTTCATAATTTTTATTGAGAAATCCTGCCGCTTTTTCCGAAAGATTGTTGTGAAAAGGTGTCACACCCAAGCCTGTACACACGACTTTTCCGTTGTTTTCTAATATTTTCTCAGCGGTTTTCATCGCCAAAGAATTTTCATCCGCAATTCCTGTGATAAGGAAAGTTTGATTTTCTAACATAGTCTGTTTTTCAATTAACAATTAATATTTAACAATTAACATTAGTTTAAGCCTTGTAAAGTGCAGTTCCCCAAGTCCAACCCGAACCAACGGCCGCAAAAAGCAAGATATTTCCAGGTTTTACTTTTCCACTTTTGTAAGTTTCATCAAGGACAATTGGGATAGTTCCGCCGGATGTGTTGGCGTATTTGTCCATATTGGTCATCACTTTTTCGAAAGGAATGTTGGTTTTTCTGGCCGTTTCTTGAAGAATTCTAATACTTGGCTGATGTGGAATTACCCAATCTACATTGTCAGAAGTCATTTTATTGGCTTCCAAAATTTCGTGAATTGTTTCTGGCAAAACTCTGGTTGCCGTTTCATAAACTTCTTTTCCGTTCATTTGGAAATAATGAAGTTTTTGTTTCAATGTTTCTTCCGAAGCGGGCATTTCTGAGCCACCTGCAGGAATATTAAAATGATATTTCCCAGTTCCGTCTGCGTGCAATTTAAAATCAAAAAAGCCTTTGTCTTCGGTGGTTGCTGACAACAAGATTGCACCTGCTCCATCCCCAAAGAAAACCGAATCCTTTCTTTCCCAATCTGTAATCGTCGAAAAAGTATCCGCTCCGATGACCAAAACATTCTTGTACATTCCAGTTTCTATGAATTGACAGCCAATGGCAATTCCGTAAAGTCCGCCTGAGCAAACTGCCGAAATGTCAAACGCAACGGCTTGTGGCGCATTCATTTTTTCCTGAACGAAACACGCAGTTGATGGCGCTTGACGGTCAGGCGTTGAAGTGGCGACGATGATGAGGTCGATGTTTTCTGGTTTTACATCGGTGTTTTCCAACGCTTTTAGTCCGGCTTTGTAGGCCAAATCGCTGGTCACTTCGCCTTCTGCAATTCTTCGTTCTCTGATTCCGAGATTTTTGAAAATCCATTCGTCGGACGAACCTACTTTTTCGAAAAAGTCATTTTTTAAAATTTTTGGTGGAACGTATGAGCCTGTTCCTTTAATGTAAGCTCTTATTTTCTGCATAACATCCATTCGTTCATTCAATTAATTAAAAGTTTATTTAAATATTTGGTAAAAAAACAATCAAATTTATAAAGTTTAATCTGATTGAAGTGGAAATTTTTAATAAATGTTGAAAATTATGATTCTTGTTTGGATTTTAAATTTATCCTTCGGAAATTGCAATCTAATTCGCAAAGAACTAACAGCAATAATGAGAGATACTTACGTTCACAAAGGGAAAAGAAAACAATTAATGGATTATCTTCATCAGAAGATTGGAATCACTGACGGTTTTGTTTTGTCCGCGATGAACGAGGTTCCGAGACATCTTTTCATAGAAAGTGTTTTTGAGGATTATGCTTACGAAGACCGCGCTTTCCCTATTTTGGCTAAACAGACGATTTCTCATCCTTCAACTGTTGCGGAACAAACTGAATTGTTGGAAGTTGATGAAGGTGAGAAAATCCTGGAAATCGGAACTGGTTGCGGTTATCAGACGGCGGTTCTCATCAAAATGAAGGCTTTGGTTTACACGGTTGAACGTCAAAAAGACTTGTTCGATTTTTCTCATAAGATTTTCAAGGAATTGGATATGCGTCCGAAATTTCAAAGTTTTGGGGATGGATTTGCGGGTTTGCCGACGTTTGCGCCCTTCGATAAAGTATTGGTAACTTGTGGTGCGGAAGTTTTGCCCACTGAATTATTAAAACAATTAAAAGTCGGTGGCAAAATGGTAATTCCACTGGGAAAAACCGATGAACAGATACTTTACCGATTTACGAAGATTTCGGATACGCAGTTTGAGAAGGAGGAATTTGGGGTTTACAAGTTTGTTCCGATGTTGCAAAATAAATCACACTGATGAAAGTTTTCAAAAGCAGAAGAGATTGGATTTATGGTTCTATATTTTTGGAAATCACTCTGCTTTTTGCTGTCATTTTGGTTTTGTCTTATTTTGACAGCGACTTTTGGGATTGGATGTTGATGGTTTTTATTTTAGTTGGAATCGATTTGATAATACTAATCAACTTTTTCTTTATCAAGACTAAAATTAAAGATGAGGAACTGATTGTCAGCGTCATTTATAATGTTTTCAGGATTAATATTTTTAAAATTACGAAAATCAGAATTGGTGAAACGATGTGGAGCGGTTTTCACAAATGTGGAACTGCAACGGGCGGACTGATTATCTTTTCGAAAAATAAAAACGACCTTTATATCACACCAGAAAATCAAGATGAATTCTTAGAGGAATTGTTGAAAGTTAATAGTCATATCATCATTGAAGATGTGAGAAAATAGTTAATAGTTGTTGCTTGAAAGTTGATGAAAATTGACTTTGGATGACAAATGTTGAACCTTGCGAAGCGCGCCCCGGCCTGAGTGGAAATCCTTTTTTGCGTAATCTTCGAGTTCTACTTAATGGAAAACGTCTGCAAAAAAGATTGGGAACCGAGGACGGATAAAGGCGCCCAAATAAATGTTATAAAATGAATACACGAGAGGAAAAAATGGAGGCTTTTGGAAGGCTTCTCGATATAATGGATGATTTGCGGAAAAAATGCCCGTGGGACAGGAAGCAGACGTTGGAAAGTTTGCGCCATCTGACGCTTGAGGAAACTTACGAATTGTCCGACGCGATTCTGAATAATGACCTTTTGGAAATCAAAAAAGAGATTGGCGATGTGCTTCTGCATTTGGTTTTCTATGCGAAAATTGGGTCGGAAAAGGAGAGTTTTGATATTGCTGACGTGATTAATTCTTTGAACGAAAAACTGATTTTCCGTCATCCGCATATTTATGGCGATGCTGTTGCTGAAGATGAGGAAGCGGTGAAGCAAAACTGGGAAAAACTGAAACTGAAGGAAGGGAATAAGTCCATTCTGGAAGGTGTTCCCAAGAGTTTGCCGCCGATTATCAAGGCTTACAGAATTCAGGATAAGGTGAAGGGAATTGGTTTTGAGTTTGATTCTGCGGAAGATGCGTGGGCGAAGGTGGAAGAGGAGCTGGAGGAATTTCACGCGGAAACTGAGGCTGATAAAAAGGAAAAGGAGCTGGGTGATGTTTTCTTTTCTTTGATTAATTATGCGAGAATTTCGGGCTTGAATGCGGACACAGCTTTGGAACGAACGAATTCGAAATTCATTTCCAGGTTTCAGAAAATGGAAGACATTGCGAGGTCGAAAAATCTTAACCTTTCCGATTTGAATCTTGTGGAAATGGATGAACTTTGGGAAGAAGCTAAGGTTTTTGAAAAATAATCTGTAAATCAAATGCGATTGCATATAATTTGTATATTTGGTTTAATTAAAATTTTAAAACACATCAAACTATGAAAGGTAAAGGTTGTATTGTATTAATCGTTATTGCAGTGTTAATTGCAATTGTTGGATTTTGGGCAGTCG
>Ga0308157_10002060_pt1 | contig 35771 bp, 33 predicted proteins | sample PhyBR1_FD_201035 | JGI IMG/M metagenome (GOLD analysis project Ga0308157, IMG submission 201035) | Phyllosphere microbial communities from UC Gill Tract Community Farm, Albany, California, United States - DLSLB.R1 | ecosystem: Host-associated > Plants > Phyllosphere > Unclassified | place: USA... | reverse complement strand
CAATGAGCGAAAACCGAAAAAAAATTCTCATCATCGGCGGCGGCTTTGCCGGCGTTAACCTTGCAGAAAAGCTGGCCAACAAACCCGGTTTCGAAATAATGCTGGTGGACAAAAACAATTACAATTTCTTTCCACCATTAATTTATCAGGTTGCTACGGGCTATTTGGAAACCTCCAGCATCTGCTATCCGTACAGGCTGCTTTTCCGTGGTAAGAAAAATTTTCGGTACGTTCTCGGTGAGCTTGAAGAAGTTTTTCCGGCAGAGAAAAAAGTCAGGCTTTCTACCTGCGAAGTTTCTTACGATTATTTAGTCATCGCTACGGGCTGCGTCACCAATTATTTCGGAATTAAAAGTATTGAAGAAAACGCCATCCCAATGAAAACCGTTTCCGATGCGCTTTCTATGCGAAATACCTTGCTGGAGCGGCTGGAGATGGCCTCGCGAGAAACCGATCCTGAAAAATGCAAAAAACTGCTTACCGTGGTAGTTGCAGGCGGCGGACCAACCGGCGTGGAAATTTCCGGGATGTTTGCCGAAATGAAAAAAACCATTATCGCTAAAGATTATCCGGAGCTGAAAGGCGCCGGAGGCGAAATTTATCTGGTTGATGGTTTGAATGCTGTGCTGACGCCGATGAGCGAAAAATCGCAGCAGTACACCTATAAGAAACTGACCGAAATGGGCGTTAAAATTAAGCTCAACACCATGGTCACTGAGTTTAAAGATGATGCCGTACACTTCAAAAACGGCGAGTTTATTCCAACCAAAAATTTAATCTGGGCCGCCGGTGTTACCGCCATGATTTTTAAAGGTTTACCTGTGGACGCATACGGTCGCGGCAAAAGACTGATTGTTGATGCTTTTAACAAACTCGTTGGTTTCGAAGATATTTTTGCGTTGGGCGACACCAGTATAATGAACGCCGATCCCAATTTTCCGGAAGGTCATCCGCAGGTGGCGCAGGTTGCAATTCAGCAGGCGGAAAATTTAGCTGAAAATTTCTTAAACGGTTTTCAAACAGCTGCGCCGACACCTTTCAGATATCACGACAAAGGTTCGATGGCGATCATCGGCAAAAATAAGGCAGTTGCCGAATTTCCGAAACCCAAAATGTTTTTTTCCGGTTTTATCGCCTGGGCAATGTGGCTTTTTATTCACCTGCTTTCGCTTATCAATTACCGGAACCGCATCAGCACGCTGTATAACTGGACGACCGCATATTTCACCAAAGATATGGCGCTGCGTTTCATCGTTCGGACAAAACCAAAAAATACCGAGGAATAAGGGCAAATTTTTCCTTTTTAAACTTCTGCTAAATAGTTAACAATGATTGTCACTTCGCACCGCAAAGGCTGGAAAATCATCAATCAGCGCTCGCACGGTTTGCTTGCCGCGATGTTGGCATACCAGTACGATATCAATTTACCGAATGACATTATGGTTCCCACGTTGATTGCGATTGCGGAACACGACGACGGTGCCGCAGAAACCCAACAAAGTAAAAACCTTACTGAAGCCGGCGCACCGCGGCATTTTACCATTGAAGACGGCAAGAAAAAAACGGATATCAAACAGAAACTTAGCGTGATGGAACTCGCTACGGCAAAAAGCCAGCTAAATGCGCTATTAACATCGATGCATATTGATTTTGTCTTTGGTGAAGAAGAACGAGAGAAAGATGAAAACTTAAAAAATTTCCTGAAAGAGCAGGTAAAAAACCGACGAAATATTTTAAAATCGTTAAGCATCGATCAAAATTACGCGGACCGGCTTTATCGATTTGTAGAATGGTGCGACGCCTTTTCTTTGCTGATTTGCATGGATAAAATTCAGCCCGAAGGGCGAAAAATGGAAATTTCTGAAGGTCCGGACGGCGTGGTGAATCAAACTTTTTATAAAGATAAAAACGTAATTAGCGTAGAACCGTGGGTTTTTAAAAATGACATTTTCAAAGCTTTTTACGAATATAAAGTCATCGAACAGTTGCAGTTTTCTTCGATTGAGGAATTCAACAATGTTTGCGAAAAAACACCTGTTCAGCGAGAAGAATTCACCTTTTCAAAATAGAAATTTTAAGCTTTCTATCTGCTTTAAATTACAGTTTTAACTTTTAATTTTTCCGTGCTTTTTCTACATTTTTTTCATTTTGGTTTTCATCAGATCCAAAAATTTGCTGCTTCAGCGGCATTTTTTTTCATTTACATTTTCAGCGCGGAATTTTGCATTAATTAGTCAGAATCTAAATAAAGGAAACTCCACCGAATTGGTTTAAAAATTGTTCCGTGTTTGGCTTATCTTTTTTCAAATTTCAAAAAATTTTTCCTCTTAAAAAATCATAAGCAAAACGGAAAAAAACTGCATTTAAACACCAAATAAATTCACAAATATGGAAACCAAGAAAAAATCAGCAAAAAAATCAGAAGTTGCCGGCACGCTTCGGGACCTTTTTCTCGACAGCCTGAAAGACATTTACTACGCGGAAAATACGCTGGTAAAAACGTTGCCGCTAATGTTTGAGCAAGCCACCAACCAAAAACTGAAAACCGCCATTAAAGACCATTTAGCACAAACCAAAGAACAGGTTGTGCGATTGGAAATGGTTTTCTATTCGCTTGGCGAAAAAGCGGAAGGTAAAAAATGTCCGGCGATTGAAGGAATTATTACCGAAGGAAATGAAGTAATGAATTCGACCACAGAAGGTTCGGTTCGGGACGCAGGAATTATTGCAAGCGCACAAAAAGTGGAACATTACGAAATCGCTTCCTACGGAACTTTAGCAGCCTTTGCGAAGACGCTGAACGAAAGAACCGCTTTGGACCTGTTGCTCCGAACTTTGGGTGAAGAGAAAAAATCCGACACTTTACTAAGCTACATCGCCGACACTAATTTGAATTCGCAAGCGGTGGACGGCAAACTTCAGTCAAAAGATTTAAACGCCGTTTAAGAATTAACCAACATTAAAAAAAACACAATGAAGATCAACGAAAATGAACCATATGAAAACGGAGCCAATCCGAAACAGGAACAGCTCGGCAAGTTTACAACAGATAATCAAGGTGAATTCTTAAACACCAACCAGGGTTTAAAAATCAATGACGACCAAAATTCACTTAAAGCCGGCGATCGCGGACCGACGCTTTTGGAAGATTTTATACTTCGCGAAAAAATTACCCATTTTGACCACGAAAGAATACCTGAAAGAATAGTGCACGCACGAGGTTCCGGCGCGCATGGTGTTTTCGAACTTTTTAAACCGATGGGAAAATATACCAAAGCAAAATTTCTGAATGATACTTCGATAAAGACGCCGGTTTTTGCGCGCTTTTCTACGGTGCAAGGTTCCCGAGGTTCTACCGATCTTGCCAGAGACGTTCGCGGATTTGCGGTAAAATTCTATACTCAGGAGGGCAACTACGATTTGGTTGGTAACAATATGCCGGTCTTTTTTATTCAGGATGCTACTAAATTTCCGGATTTGGTGCACGCTGTAAAACCCGAACCCCACAACGAAATTCCGCAGGCGGCCTCCGCGCATGATACTTTTTGGGATTTCGTTTCTTTAATGCCAGAAACCATGCACAATGTGATGTGGCTGATGAGCGACCGCGCGATACCACGCAGTTTAAGAACAATGGAAGGTTTTGGCATTCATACATTCCGGTTTATAAATGATGAGGGAAAATCTCACTTTGTAAAATTTCACTGGAAACCCAAACAGGGCGTTTTAGGTATGGCTTGGGACGAAGCGCAGAGGCTTGCCGGAAAAGATACCGATTATCACCGCCGCGACCTGTGGGAAGCTATTGATGAAGGGCATTACCCGGAATGGGAACTGGGCGTGCAGATTGTGCCGCAGGAAGATGAACATAAGTTTCCTTTCGATCTTTTAGATCCGACAAAACTGATTCCTGAGGAAATGGTTCCGATTGAAATTATCGGAAAAATGACTTTAAACAGAAACCCGGATAACTTCTTTGCTGAAACTGAACAGGTTGCTTTTCATCCCGGACATTTGGTTCCAGGAATTGATTTCACCAACGATCCACTTCTTCAAGGAAGATTATTCTCGTACACGGACACCCAAATTTCCCGCCTTGGCGGACCTAATTTCCATGAAATCCCGATCAACAAGTCTATTCCGGAAGTAACGAATAACCAACGTGACGGAATGCACAGAATGCAGATCAACAAAGGGAAAACTTCCTACAATCCAAATTCAATTGGCGGCGGTTGTCCATTCCAGGCGATGATCGCGGAAGGTGGATTTTCCTCGTTTGAGGAAAGAATTGATGCCTCAAAAATCCGTCAGCGCAGCAGAAGTTTCTTTGATCATTTCAGCCAACCCGCACTGTTTTATCAAAGTATGTCCGATGACGAAAAAAGACACATTCAAAATGCGTTTTCATTTGAATTAGGAAAGGTAAAAATCGTTCCGATTCGTCAGCGCGTGGTGAATATGCTTTTGGAGGTAAACGAAGAATTGTCCCAAATAGTGGCGAAAAATTTAGGTTTAGTACCCGAAAGATTACCGCAGCCGATTACTGATGGAATCCCAGCGGGCGCAGATTTGGAACATTATCATTCCTTTAAGAATGAGCTTCCAGTGAGCGAGGCGCCGTCTTTAAGTATGGCGAATAAGCTGCCAACGGATATTAAGGCGCGCAGGATTGCCCTTTTAACCGCCGATGGCGTAAATGACGAGGCCTTTACCAAAGTTAAAAAACAACTTTGCGATATGGGCGCCATTGTTTGCGTTGTAGCTCCGCATCACGGTTTTGTAAAGACAGTTTCGGGCGACGAATATCCAATTGATGAAAGTCTGCTTACTGCGGCTTCGGTGGTTTTTGATGCTGTTTATGTAGGGGGCGGAAACAGCACCGAAACCTTGATGTCGAATGCAGATGCGTTACATTTCGTGGCTGAAGCTTTTAAACATTGTAAACCAATCGCAAGCGATGAGGATGCGGCAGAATTTTTAAATAAAGCGATACCTCAAGTGAAATTTCCAACTGAAGGCGTAACTATGAACGGAAACTTAGAAGAATTGGTAGAAAACCTCAAACTTCACCGTTTCTGGGATCGTGAAGAAGGACCGAAAGTTCCGGCGTAACGTGATTTAATTTAATAAAAAAGAGACTTTAGATTTAAAGTCTCTTTTTTTTTGTCGAATGTTCTTAAAATGTATCTGGGTTTTTTCTATAAAAAAACCTTTTTTGCAAATTCACAAAAAAGGTTGTTTTAGCTCGATATTTTTTTATGAAAGCATTTTTAAATTATTCACCTCTAAATCGGTTAAAATTCTCCAATGTCCTCTTTTAATATTTTTCTTGGTTAAACCAGCAAACATAACGCGGTCTAAAAGTTCAACTTCGTAACCTAATTTTTGGAAAATCCGGCGCACCACTCTGTTCCAGCCAATGTGAAGTTCAATGCCGACTTCATTTTTCGGTTTGCCTTCGATGTAGGAGATACTGTCTACTACGGCGATGCCTTCTTCAAGACGGATTCCTTCCTGAATGGCGTTTAAATCAGCACGGTCTAGTTTCCGGTCTAACGAGACATGGTAAATCTTTTTCATTTGGAATGACGGATGCGTAAGTTTTTTCGTCATGTGACCGTCATTGGTAAGCAAAATAACACCTGTTGTGGAACGGTCCAGCCTTCCGACAGGAAACAAACGGTACGGCGACGCATTTGCCACCAAATCCATTACGGTTTTGCGGGCTTTTTCGTCTTTGGTTGTAGAAATGTAACCTTTTGGTTTATTCAAAAGCACATAAACCGGTTTTTCCGGTGTAATTCCCTGACCATCAAAAATCACTTTATCGGTTTTCTGAACCTGATAGCCCATCTCAGTAACCACCTGCCCGTTCACCTGAACAAGACCTTGCGTGATGAGTTCATCAGCTTCCCGACGGGAACAAATCCCGGAGTTTGCGATATATTTATTTAAACGGATGGATTCTTTCGGGGTTTCTTTCGCTAATTTATCAAAACGTCTTTTTTGAACAAAAGAACGCGTTTTTTCAGCCTGATCAACAGGTACAAACGGTTTTTTGTACGGTTTTTTATCACCGCTTCTTTCCGTTTTCGGATCGGAATCAAAGGACTTACCAATTCTTTTACCCAACTTTCTGGAGGCTGGTTTGTTGAAGGTTTTTTCGTAAGATTTCGCTTCAGCCTGCGATAGTAAGCGCGGCTCTCTTGGCGTTTTCGGTTCTCTCGCTTCCGGTTTTTCTACCGGTTTTTCAGCACGTGGACGCGCAGATTTTGCTGCACGCGGTTTTGCAGCACTTCCTTTGTTTGAAATTTTGCTGATGCGTGCCTTTTTATTACCGTTGCTGTCTCTGCTCATTTTTCCGAAAAATTTTATCTGCAAAGATACGTTAATTTTTAAATTATCTGCGGAATTGTTTGGAGAGCGAAAATCATTAAAACCGAAAAATTTGCCATTGTAAGGCGGAATTTTTTGGAAATGTACTTAAAAAAAGTAGCTTTTTATGCCGTTTGCAAGCATGGCGATAATTCCGATGAAAATCCAGATGCGAAGCAAATTCAAATTCAGGAATTTTCCGTTTTTTACTTTAATTAAAACAAGTAAAACCGAGATCAACAGCACCAAAAGACTCGCGGCGAAATAATAGCTCATGATGGAATGCAAACCTTTAATATACAAAATACAGCTACTGGTCACCATTGCGGAAAACAGCAAAAAAACAAGCAAATAGCGGGGAATTTTTTGAGGGAAAGTATTTGCAATGGTCGAGTAACCGAAAATTTTATCTGCATTCTTCGTGAGTGTATCTTTAATGATATCGATGATGAGCAACATCAAAAATAAAAATACCGAAAGCAAGATAATATACAACGACAACGTTCGGTAATACACGAGCATCCCGAAAAAAGGATATAAAGTAAGACCGACGAAAGTGATGTTGTTCAGCACCAAGACTTTGCTCAATTTGTGGCTGTAAAACCACATCAAAAACTGGTAAATGAGGAAAAATATAAAAACGCGTTCGGAAATAAGCACCGCCAACGTAAGCGAAAAGATGTTTAAAACCAGGTAAGCGTACAGGAAATACTTCTGTTTCAGGAAATTCTGCAGTTTGGTTCGGAATGGTTTTGTGATCTGATCTTTTTCGCGGTCGTAGAATTGGTTGATAATTCCGCCTGCCAAGACGCTTAAAATGGTGCAGAAAATAATACCGTGAACGCGCAGATCAAAGACAAATTCCCGGAGACTTTCTTCCTGGTTAAACAGGAAAAAAGTGGAAACGTATAAAGCGAATGTTAAAAGTAAAGTGACGAAAACTTTAGCGCCCATTAAAAAGGCGATAAACTGCGATAAACGGTAAACCAAAGGATTTTTCATGCGCCGGAAGTCACTTAGGTAAATACATATTTTGTGGCTTTTTGGCTCGGAATATTAAAACCTGTAGATGACTTCTTTGTGAAAACCTTCCAGCATTTTTTCGGCTTTTTTATAATCTTTGGTGAAACCCAAAATATAACCGCCGCCGCCGCTACCACACAGTTTCAGATAATAAGCATTGGTATCGAGACCGTTTTTCCACGCTTTATATATGCTTTCGGGAATCATCGGTTTGAAATGTTCGTACGCCCAAACAGAAAGGCTTTTAAGGTTTTTGAAGAGCGGCGTCATTTCTTTTTTCAAAAAAGCATCGATACAGGCGTTATTATAACGGATAAACTCTTCTTTTAATGTTTTGCGGAAACCTTCGGTTTTCATTTTTTCAAAGAAAATCTGCACCATAGGGCCGGTTTCGCCAGTCATGCCGGAGTCGATGAGGAAAATTGCGCCTTTACCTTCCTGACTTGCAGGAATGGAAACTTTATCTACATTTTCCTTGCTTTCGATAAGAATCGGCAGGTTCATGTAGCAAATGAGCGGATCGATACCCGAACTTTTTCCATGGAAATAACTTTCCATTTCACCGAAAACCTTCTTCAGATTCATCAGATCATCTTTCGAAATATTGTCGGGTGTAAAAGCGGTTTTAGAATATCTTTCAAAAATTGCAGCAACCATTGCACCGGAGCTTCCCACGCCATACCCTTGCGGAATGTTAGAATCAAAAAAAAGCCCGTTTGAAATGTCTTTTTTTAAATCTGAAATATTCAGCTCAAAAGATTTTGGCAGGCTTAGTTCCGCGAGGTAATCGGAATATTTTTGAAGCGACAAGTTTGATTTTTTTTCGAAATCGTTACTTAAATGGGAAAATTTCAGGGTTCCTTTATAAAAACTGTACGGCACCGTTAATCCATGGGAATTTTCGATGATACCATATTCTCCGAAAAGGAGGATTTTTGCGTAAAACAGAGGATTTGCCATTAATTTAAACTGCTCAATTGTGTTGATGCAAAATTACAAAATTTTGCTCAGAAATCGCTATTCAATTAACAATACTTAAGCCAAAGATGTTGAAAGTCAGTTATTAAACCACTGCTTTTTTAACAAGCTTAAGTTTTAAAAAGCGGATTAAGATGAGTCCGACCGCAAAAAAGAGCGTCATTGAGAGCGCGGCAAAGCGCATATTGTGATATTGCTCAATCATCGTGGCAAAAATAAAGGTGCCGATGATGATGGCAATTTTCTCCAAAACATCGTAAAAACTGAAATATGTGGTGTTATCCATGCTGTTTTCGGGTAGAAGTTTAGAATAGGTAGATCGCGACATCGCCTGCAAGCCGCCCATTACCAAACCGATAATTCCTGCAATACCGTAAAACTGATATTCAACATTCGGGTTTTCTTTGTTTAGGAAGAATGCTGAAAGACATGCGACAATCCATAATACGATTGCGATAGAAATTACATTTTTGTTGCCAATTCTTCGGGACAGGCGCGAAAAAACAAGCGCACCGATGATGGCTTCAATTTGAATAAGTAACAAAACCATGATGAGGCGGTCCTGTTCCAGATTGATTTCGCTTTTACCGAAAAGCGTTGCCATAAGGAAAATGGTTTGCATCCCGACGCTGTAAAAGAAAAAACTGGACAGAAAAAATTTCAGATTACGATCTGCAAACAAGGTTTTACCAACTTTGAAAAGTTCGCGGAAACTCTGGCGGGCTATATCCAGATAAAAATGAATATTATCCTTAAATACCTCCCAAAATCCGCCCTGCTCTTCGTGCTTTTTGAAAATGTTTTTGTAGTTCAGCAAAACCAAATCTTTCGGCAACTGTTCTTTGATATTTCCGAATTGCGGTAAATGTTTAAAAGTATATTGCGCAAAAACAAACCACCAGGCGCCGGTTAACAAAAAGGAAATACGGGTGTACATTTTCGCTTCTTCCGGATTTTTTGCGAAAACCTGAATAAGCACAAGGCAAATAATAACAAGCACTACAGAACCTAAATAGCCGTAAACATAACCTTTCGCGGAAAGTGCATCCTGCTTGTCCGGCGTGGCTATATCAGGTAAAAAGGAATTATAAAACACCAAACTTCCCCAGAAACCAACACTCGCTGTTATGCTGAAAAGAAGACCTAAGAAAACATTTTCCATGCCGGTGAACATCGCGAGTCCCATACATGAGGTGGAACCGAGATAGCAGAAAAACTGAAGGAATGATTTCTTATTGCCAATGGTGTCCGCCAACGAAGATAGAAATGGAGAAAGCAAAACCACGACTAAAAATGAAATGGTGAGTGAATAACCATAAATCGCGTCGGGTTGATATTCTTTACCAAAAATTGATATCATATGCCGCACCGGAACTTTGATCCACTGTCCGGTTTCCGCGACGTATTCGCTTTTTTCTGAAGCGGTCGTGAGAATGGAATAATAAATTGGAAAAATGGTGGACGTAATCACCAGAGAATATACTGAATTTGCCCAATCATATAAAGCCCAGGCTTTCATGATTTTCGGATTGTTCTTGATATTTTGAGTTGGTAAATCTTCTTTTTCCGACATTATTTTAAAATTATTCTAACAAAAATAACAAAACCATTAAGATTCTGCGGAAAAAATCCACAGTAATTCTTAATGGTTTGATTTTTAAGCGGTTGTTGATTATAGATTCTCAATAACGATTGCAGAAGCACCGCCGCCACCGTTGCAGATTGCCGCTGCACCGAACTTGCCGTTATTTTGCTTTAAAACATTAATTAAAGTCACGATAATACGCGAACCAGAACTTCCCAGCGGGTGACCCAAAGAAACAGCGCCACCGTGAACATTTACTTTTGCTGCGTCCAGACCCAGGATTTTATTGTTTGCTAAACCTACCACAGAAAAAGCTTCGTTAAATTCGAAGAAATCAATGTCGGACAATTCCATGTTGGCTTTTTTCAAAGCGATTGGTAAAGCTTTTGAAGGCGCTGTGGTAAACCATTCTGGTTCGTGTGCAGCATCTGCATAAGAAATAATTTTAGCGAGCGGTTTCAAACCTAATTCTTCCATTTTTTCTTTGGACATCAAAACCAAAGCAGAAGCGCCGTCGTTTAATGTTGAAGCATTGGCTGCTGTTACCGTTCCGCTTTCTTTTTGAAAAACAGTTGCTAAAGTGCTAATTTTTTCGAAATTAACCGCTTTAAATTCTTCATCTTCTTTGAAGATTCCAGGCTCACGTTTTCTTTGTGGGATTTCTACAGGCACCACTTCATTATCGAATTTTCCTTCACTCCAGGCTTGTGCTGATCTTTTGTAAGATTCAATGGCAAAATTATCCTGATCTTCACGGGAAAAACCGTATTCAGCAGCGCATTTTTCTGCGCAAACGCCCATGTGAACTTTTCCGTAAACATCGGTTAAACCGTCGTGAACCATTCCATCCGTCATTTTTACATCGCCTAACTTGGTCGATTTTCTTGCGTTGTAATAATGCGGAACTGAAGACATATTTTCCATTCCACCCGCTACGATAACGTCCTGATCACCAGCTTTAATAGCTTGAGCTGCCATCATTACGGCTTTCATACCGGAAGCACAAACTTTGTTAATTGTAGTCGTTGGAGTTTCGTTAGACAAACCTGCGCCCATTGCAGCCTGACGTGCCGGAGCCTGACCTTCGCCAGCCTGTAAAACATTTCCCATATACACTTCCTGAACCTGTTTCGGATCAAGATTAATTTTATCTAGAGCACCTTTAATCGCAGTTGAACCTAATTTTGTTGCAGGAACATCAGCTAAACTTCCCAGGAAACTTCCCATTGGAGTCCGCACTGCAGATACGATGAATACTTCTTTCATTTGATTTATTTTTAAATTTTAGAGTACGCCAAATTACAAAAAAAAACACACTCTGAAAAAAGTGTGTTTTAAGGGCAAATAAATTAATGCGTTAAATCTGCAACGGCTTCCGGATCGTGTTTATGCTTAAACATCACGCTAAACAGCAGTGCAATAACCAGTGCATAAATCGCGAAAACCAGCCAGATTTCGTGCCACATTTTATCACCGTTTTCATGGGTGAAAAATTCCTGAATAAGCCAGCCGCTGAGTAAACTTCCCATAATGGCACCAAAACCGTTGGTCATCATCATGAAAAGTCCCTGAGCTGAAGAACGAATTTTAAAATCGGTAGTCGTTTCAACAAATAATGAACCTGAAATGTTGAAAAAGTCGAACGCCATTCCGTACACGATACATGACAGAATAATCAAGCCTAAACCAAAACCTGCAGGACCACCGTATGCGAAGAAACCGAAGCGTAAAACCCACGCGAACATGGAAATCAGCATCACGTTTTTAATTCCATATTTCTTTAAAGCAAATGGAATTGCCAAAATGAACAGGGTTTCTGAAATCTGTGAAATTGACATAATTAAAGTGGAGCGTTTCACCACAAAACTATCAGCATATTCCGGTATTTTCCCGAAATCAGACAGGTAAGTGTCGCCGTACATGTTTGTAAGCTGAAGTGCTGCACCTAAAAACATGGAGAACAAAAAGAAAAGTGCCATTTTGTAATCTTTAAACAACGAAAAAGCATTTAAACCCAGCTTTTCAGATAAGGTTGCGTTTTCCGGAATTAAATTCTGCGGCGGACATTTCGGTAAAGTAAATGCGTAAATGCCTAAACAAATAGCGACAACAGCAGCAATATAAAACTGTGAACCTGAATCTTTGTTGCCTGTTAAATTGGTAATCCACATCGCAACGATGAAACCAATTGTCCCCCAAACACGGATTGGCGGGAAAACTTTAACCACATCGTAGTTATTATTTTTCAGAATGTAATAGGCAATGGAATTGGAAAGCGAAATGGTGGGCATGTAAAACATCATAGCTAAAAGCATCACCCAAAAGAAATTGTCCGGCGAGGTAATCGATGGTAAAAAGCATAAGGTAATTCCGTACAAAATATGGAGTATTCCGAAAAGTTTTTCAGCATTAATCCAACGGTCAGCGATAATCCCTGTAATGGCGGGCATGATAAGCGAAGCGATTCCTAAAGTGGCAAAAACCTTCCCAAATTCCTCTCCACCCCACTGTTTCGTACCGAACCAATAAACACCTATGGTGATGAGCCACGCGCCCCAGACAAAAAATTGTAAAAAAGACAGTACGGTAAGACGTAATTTTAAATTCATATAATCGTTGTGATATTAGTCTATTTTCTTTTTGCGACGTTTGATTTCCTCCTGGATTTCCAAAGCAGCATCAAAATCCTCATCTTTTACGGCATCTTCCAAAAGTTTATGTAAATCTTCCAATGTTAAACTGGATAAATTTCCTTCCGAGACCTCTTCATAAGTGGTTTCCTGTTTAGAAACATCCTCCAGTTCCAGCAGAATACCGGCTTCGCTTAAAACCTGTTGCGTGGTGTAAATGGGAGCTTCAAACCGTACCGCCATTGCAACAGCATCGGAGGTGCGCGCATCCATAATTAATTCCTCGTTGGAGGCCTTATTTTTAAAATTAATATTGGAGAAAAAAACGCCGTCGATAATCTGATAAATGATGACCGAAGTAATTTCGTAATTAGCGGAAGAAATGAATTTCGAGAACAAATCGTGCGTTAGTGGGCGCGGCGGATGAATATCCTTTTCTAAACCGAGCGAGATGGCCTGGGCCTCAAAATTACCTATGACTACAGGAAGTTTTACATTGCTTTCTTCGTGCTCCAGAAGCAGTGCGTAAGCACCGGATTGCGTCTGGCTGTACGAAATACCGCGAATGGTTAATTTTTTATAATCCATAAGTACAAATATAATTGATTTTTTAGATTAAGAATTTTTTTTCGCCGTTTTTAACGGATTTTTCGTGGAATTTTCCGCTTCTGCATTTTCCAAAAAGTGGTGTAAATTAACGGTAATCATAAACTGCGTGCCGGCGGGACTGCTATCTCTCTTCAGCCTGGCATTTAAAAAGCGCACCCGAGAAAGAATGTTGCTGAGTCCAATACCTGTGGAAACGGCGCGCATGTCAAAGCCTTTGCCGTCATCTTTTACAGTAATCAGCAAGTACGGTTCCTCGTGTAAAATTTCTACGCGCGCGGTTTTGGCTTCGGAATGTTTCACCACATTATTCAGCAATTCCTGCACAATGCGATAAATATGGATTTCCATTTTTTTGGGAAGTTCCAGTTGCTCTTCGGGGAAGGTAAAATTTATTTTAATGTGATAAAGTTGCTCAATATTTTTGCAAAGCATCTCCGTAGCGCCACAAAGGCCAAAATTAGCAATCGAAGACGGGGAAAGGTTGTGCGAAATCTCCCGAATCTGCTGGCAGGATTTATCGATGGTTACTAAAATATCATCCAAAACTTCGCCTTTTTCGGTGATTTTATTTTCGGTTTTTAAATTGTTCAAATTAAATTTAATGGCAGATAAATCACCGGCAATTCCATCATGGAGTTCCTGCGCCAGACGTTTTCTTTCAATCTCTTCACCTTCCAGCAACCCCTGAAGCTTGGTAATATGCTGCTGATGTTTGTGGCGGGTAACCAGATTGCGCACGCGGTTTCTTTCATCATTAATGAGTTTCACCTTATAAGCAAGTCCCAGGCTGAAGAAAATGGTTTCAATAACAATTCCGGTGTAAAAAAACGCCATTGGAAGCGGAATATTTAGCGATGGAACGAAACTTCCAATAAACGCGGTAAGCGCAAAAGTAACGTACGCTACCACACCGATCAGGAAAAAATGCTTGTGTTTGTCGGAATATTTGGACGCTTTAATTACCGAAAGCACGAAAATCGTCAGCATGACCGGCAAATACAGGAAGGTGTACAGCGAAATATACAAATCGGAGTTTGTTAGGTAATACGTGACTATACCGAAAACGAAAAAAAACAGCAATAAAGCCCGTAAAATTTTCACCACCGTGAAAAAATATTTCCGAGTGAGCCGGTTTAAATCCAAAAAATGCAGGGCAAAAAGCGAATAAAAATGGTAAAATATAATCTGAATAAAGAAGTTTAAGATATGTGTAAAAACCTCAGAATTTCTGAACCCGATTAATTCAGCTACCTGATATTCGAAGGTGAAGTAGGTATAGTCGTCGCGCGACAGCAAATACAACAGCAGAAAACTGTTATAAAGCATGTAATATCTGAAACTTTTGTCGCGCAGATAGGCGAAAATTACACTGCTTAAAATAATAAACAATATCTGGAATGAAATTGCCATATTCCAAACGAACATTTCCATTGTTTATAATTAATCAGTTAATAAATTTGCTTCATTAGTAAATATACTATTTTTTTAGCAATAATAAAAAAACCTGTTTTTAACCGGGTATTTTTAAGCACAAAAAAAACGCCGGACTAAATCCAGCGTTTTTCTACGTTTATAAAAATGAAAATTTTAGCCTTTTAACGCCTTAATTTTCGCATTCAGTTCTGGTATAATTTGGAAAGCATCCCCAACTACCCCATAATCAGCAGATTTAAAGAATGGTGCTTCCGCATCATTGTTAATAACTACAATAGTTTTAGAAGAGTTTACACCAGCCAAATGTTGGATCGCGCCGGAGATTCCGACAGCAATATATAAATTTGGTGAAATTGCTTTTCCGGTCTGCCCAACGTGCTCAGAATGCGGTCTCCATCCGATATCTGAAACCGGTTTTGAGCAGGCTGTAGCTGCGCCCAATGTCGCTGCTAAATCTTCGATCATTCCCCAGTTTTCCGGGCCTTTCATTCCACGACCGGCAGAAACCACAATTTCCGCTTCTTTTAAGTCCAGTTTTCCTGAGCTTTGTTCGTGAGATAATACTTTGGTGTCTTCATTAGCCACCGCTAAATCTTTCACTTCCTCTGAACCAGAAACCGGGTTTTCCTTCACACCGAAAGCGTTTTGAGAAACCGTTACAATTACACCGGAAGCATCAGCTTTTGCGTGCATCACACCTTTTCCAGAGAAAGCGCGTCTTTTAACCTGAAATGGTGAAAGGCTTTCCGGAGTTTCCAAAGCGTTGGTAATCAGTGAAAAATCTTTCATCACCGCCAACATCGGTGCTACCGAAGAAGCATCTGTGGTGTGTGGAAAAACGATGATGTTTCCGTCAGCCACTTCATTCATTGCCTGTGCATAAGCTTTTGCGCTGAAGTTTTTCAGACCTTCATCATTAATATTGATTACTTTTTCCGCACCGTATTTATATAAAAGCTCGGAAGAGTCGGTAGGGTTTATCGAAACCGCGGTAACCGATTCACCGCTTTTTTCAGCGATTGATTTTGCGTACGAAACCGCTTCAAAAGCTGCTTTTTTGTAAATACCGTTTATATTTTCAGCGTATACGAATATTGCCATTTTGAGGTGTTTTTAAATTTAAAATTAAATTACTTTCGCTTCTTCGTGAAGTAATCTTACAAGTTCATCCAAATTATCCGGCGAAATCATTTTCACCGCTGCTCTTGCCGGAACAGAATCGTAAGAAACTGCTTCCACACGAACTTCAGTGCTTGACGGCTCTACAACCTGCAAAGGCTTGGTGCGCGCCGACATAATTCCGCGCATGTTTGGAATGATGAGGTCTTTTTCATCAACCATCCCTTTTTGCCCCGCGATAACCGCCGGAAGTTTCACCGAAATGGTTTCTTTTCCACCTTCGATTTCCCGTACAGCTGTGGCTTCGGTACCGTTTATTTCTAGACCAACACACGCATTTACAAAAGGCTGATCCAATAACTGCGCAACCATTCCGGGAACAGAACCGCCGTTATAATCGATGGATTCTTTTCCGCAAAGTATAAGGTCGTAATTGCCGTCTTTAGCAACATTTGCAATTTCTTTAGCTACAGAAAAACTGTCTTTTGGTTCGGTGTTAATGCGAATGGCATCGTTTGCACCAATTGCTAAAGCTTTTCTGATCACGGCTTCTGTAGAAGCCTCACCTACATTTAAAACCGTTACCGTAGCACCATTTGCCTGTAACTTAATGGCTTTTGTAAGTGCAAATTCATCCAACGGATTAATCACCCACTGAATGCCGTTTTTGTCGAATGCAGTTTTATCTGCGGTAAAATTAATTTTAGACGTAGTATCTGGTACACTACTGATACAAACTAATATTTTCATGTGCGAATATTTTTGTTTTAAGTTTTGCTAAGATAAATAAAAAATATATTATGCATGCATAGTACATTTAATAATTTATATTGATAACATAATTAACTGTTTGGTTTTGAAGGCCTGATTTCAATCTTGCTAGGTAACGTGCGCGGATTCATTTTCAGGATATCTAACACCAGCTGACCAATGTCCTCGGGCTGAATTTTCCAACTGTCGGACTCTGACGGCGTGTGGCCATTAAAATACGTAGAAACCGAGCCCGGCATAATGGTGGAAACTTTAATATTGTACTTTCTTAAATCGATCATCGCAGCTTGAGTAAAACCAACTGCACCAAATTTTGACGCATTATAACCCGCTCCTTTTTCGAAAAAATTTGTGCCTGCAAGGCTGGAAATCGTGATGAAATATCCTTCTGATTTTTTCAGTTCTTCAACCGAAGCTTTCAGCGTATGAAAAATTCCGTTCAGGTTCGTGTCAATCATGGCAGACCAGTCTTCCAGTGAAAGTTCATCCACCGGTTTAAAAATTCCGACGCCGGCATTTGCGATGACGTAATCAATTCTGCCAAATTTATTTACAATTTCCGCCACGGCTTTTTCTTCGTCTTCAAAATTTCGCACATTTGAGCTCAAACCAAAAACCGGTGCTTCCGCTGATGATAATTCTTCCGCAACATTCAGCGCATCTTCATTGTTTCTTGCTGAAATCGCCACGGTAATTCCGTGATCGTGCAGCACTTGTGCAATTCCCAAACCGATTCCTTTTGTTCCGCCTGTGATATAAGCAACTTTGTTTTCCATAATATTTTTTTTGTTTTTACAATATAAAAAAAAACGCCGCAAAATGAGGCGTTTTTAAGAGAATTTGTGACAAGTTATTTCTTAATAAATTTTTTGGTAGTAAATCCATTTTCTGTTTTTATGCCCAAAATATAAGAACCAACGGGCAGATTTTTTACATCAATTGTACCGTCTGAAACTTTAACTTCAGTTCGAATTCCGGCCCAGTCGTAAATATAAGCCGATAATATTTTTTCCTTCGAAGAGACATTTAGAAGCGAAGTTGCGGGATTTGGATAAATTTCTATCACTGAACTTGGATTAAAGCTGTCATTTACCCCCAACAGAGATTCCTGTGCAACGGCCTTTACAACAACATTGTCAAAAATATGTTCGGCAAGTTCGTTATTGACTTTCCAGTAAGCCAGCCCAACATTTTGGAATAAAGGCTTTCCCCAAGTCGTAAATACTTTAGTAAAACCAGGCCCTTTAAAAGTTACAAGCAGGGTACTGGTGTTATAAGCAAATCCCAAACGAACCCAGGAATTAGCGGGTAGCTTAACTCCCAAAGTAACCTGCTGTATGGGTATTCCCCAATAATGATAGGCCAAATATAGGCTTTTAGTTTCCATATTCATGAGAAATCCGACATATTCCTCGTTATCTACAATAAGCTCAACCCCACCCAGTGAACCTCGGGAGGGATTTGGTCCCGTGTAATAATCATATTCCACCTGGATAATATTGTTGTCTGGGTTTCTGGTCTGCCATCCTGCAAAATTACCTGTGTCGAGTTCAACAACTCCATATGAACTTCCACTAAGGGATAGAACTTTACTTGAGCCATCTTCAGTAACTACGGCATTGCCTTCATCAATAGTGTAATTGCGCTGTCCGACGATCGGCCCGAGATTAAGGCTTTCAAAATTTTCTTGATACAGAATCTGCGCATTTAATACGCTAACTGCAAAAACAAAAATAAGGTTGTAAAAAGTTTTCATCATAAATGTATTAGCAATTTGTATTACGAAATTAGGCAGAAAAATCACCTGCTTTTATCGTGAAAAAACCCAATTTTAGATAGTTATATTCAAAAAAAAATCCACGAAACCGTGGATTTATATTTTCGAAAAATTGGCCTCTATATCGGCATATTTTTTCATTTTGAATTTAATGTTAAATTAAAAAAACGCCTAAAATCAGGCGTTTTTTTTATAAATTATCCTTTCGCATAATTTTCAAAGAAGAGCGGAATGCTTTCAATTCCTTTGTAGAAATTGTAAAGTCCATAATGCTCGTTTGGTGAGTGAATCGCATCGGAATCCAAACCAAAGCCCATCAACACCGATTTTGAACCTAAAACTTCCTCAAACATCGCGGTAATTGGGATACTTCCACCACTTCTGTATGGCAACACTTCTTTACCAAAAGCCGTTTCCATCGCTTTTTTCGCCGCAGCAAATTCCTTGGTATCGCTTGGCAAAACGTATGGCATTCCACCGTGATGCGGCGTCACTTTTACTTTTACATTTTCCGGAGCAATCTTCTCAAAATAAGCGGTAAATTTTTCGGTGATCTCGTCGGGAGTTTGATATGGAACCAAACGCATTGAAATTTTCGCAAACGCTTTGGACGGAATTACCGTTTTTGCGCCTTCACCGATATAGCCGCCCCAAATTCCGTTGCAGTCTAAAGTCGGACGAATGGAAGTTCTTTCTAAAGTCGTGAAACCCGTCTCGCCTTCCACTCCATTTAAACCAATCGATTTTTTGAAATTTTCCGGATCGTCTTTCAACTTGTTCATTTCCGCTCTTTCGTCGGTCGAAACTTCTTCGACATTATCGTAAAAACCGTCAATGTTGATGTGACCGTTTTCATCGATTAAACCCGCGATCATTCGTGACAGCACATGAATCGGGTTCGGTACCGCACCGCCGTACAATCCGGAATGCAAATCACGGTTCGGACCTTCAACTTCCACTTCCACATAGCTCAAACCGCGCAAACCTGTGGTAACCGTCGGCTGTTCATTGGAATAAATATGCGTGTCGGAAATTAAAATCACATCACACGACAATTTCTCTTTGTTTGCCTTAACAAAATCTTCGAGGTTCTTGGAACCCACTTCCTCTTCACCTTCGAAAACGAACTTCACGTTGCATGGTAAAGTATTGGTTTTCATCATCGCTTCAAATGCTTTGATGTGCATAAAAAACTGGCCTTTATCATCTGCTGACCCGCGTGCAAAAATAGCACCGTCCGGGTGAAGTTCAGTTTTTTCAATATATGGCTCGAAAGGTGGTTTTTTCCAAAGTTCCAGCGGATCTGGTGGCTGCACGTCGTAATGGCCGTAAACAAGCACCGTTGGTAAAGATTTGTCGGTGATTTTTTCACCATAAACGATCGGGTAACCTTTAGTTGGACAAACTTCTACGGCATCAGCACCGGCTTCTTTCAGAAAATTGGCAACTTCATCGGCACATTTTAAAACTTCATCTTTGTAGGCCGGGTCTGCGCTGATGGACGCAATTCTCAAAAGTTCGAAAAGTTCATCTACATATCGCTGCTTATTTTCCTGAATGTAATTTAATGTTTCCTGCATTATATTTTTATTAAATTTTTAAGACGTCGAATCTTGTAAAAATAAAAAAAATGTCCTGCAGAAGCAAGACATTTCCTTATTATATTCGAAAAGAACTTATTTCGTTCCCGTTGCGGCAGGTTGTGCCGGCGCCGCAGTTTGCTGTGCGCTGTCTTTTTGAATTTGCACTTCACTGATGCTTGTAGTTCGCAAAGAATCACCTTCAGGAAGTTCTGCAGAACCTTTTGCGCTTTTTACCGCGGTAGACGGTGTGTTGGTCACAACATCATCGCTGTAACGCTCTACTCCTTCCTCCAGCTGCATCGCACCTTTATTGCCACCAGCTTGAACTTTCTGGCAACTCATCGCTAAACCTGCGATTGCAACGCCTAAAATAACTTTTTTCATATCTACTTGATTAAGATGTATCTTTAAAAATTTACTGGTCCAAAAGTATGAAATATTACCATTTTCCCCAAGAAATTTCAGTATTTTCTAAATAGACCTTAAAATAATTTTGCTTTTTAAACTTTGAGAGAAAATTAAATAGCGGCTTCCGCCATCTTTGATTTTGTATTTCTTCTTAATTTCTTCCGGCGAAAGCGGGTGATTTTTCGAAATTATATTATACTTTTCACCCTTTTTTATTTGGCTGGAATTAATGATTTCCACTTCTAAAACTCTTCCCGGATAGTTTTCTTTAAAGTTATCAGAAGTGTAAAAATGCGTATTTGGCGCCAGTTTTTCGAGATTGCATTTCTGAGCCAAAACATTAAATCCGCCCGATTTCAGCACCGAATTATTTGGAATATATAAATATTTTAAAGGTTCGAAAAATTTCGGAATTGCTTCTTTTTCTTCATGATAATTAAAGGAAAAAACCGCGTCTTCACTTTCCAAATTGGTGCAGATTATTTTTGGTGAAACAGCACTTTTTTCGGTTTCCAAAAGAACTACAAGTTCTTTTACTTCATTGCGCACCGCGATGATTTGAATTTCTGAAATATTCGGCAACACGGAAATCAGGTAAGAAATATCAATGAGTGGTGATAATTTCACCAAAATTTTTGGCGCTATTTGGAGCAAATTTTCCTGAATTTCTAAAAGGTTTGGTGAGAGATCTTCAAGCAGAAATTTTTTGTTTTTGTTTGCATCGCGCCGCGCCGGATCCAGATAAATCAGATCAAATTTTCGCTGGTTTTCCGCTAAAAAATTTTCTAAGGTATTATTAAAAAAAATGGCCTTTTTGCCCAGAATTTTCCAGTTGTGCTGCACAATTTCCAGCAGTTCCGGATTTTGTTCCACCAAAAAAACTTCCTCAAAATTTTGTGAAAGAAAGTAAGCATCTATTCCAAAACCGGAAGTTAAATCAACAAAGCTTTTTCCGGAAACATTTTCGGCTTTATATTCTGCCGTCGCCTGCGATGAAGCCTGTTCCAAATTCAGGTTGGGCGGAAAAATAACGCCTTCTTTGAGCAAAAAATTAAATTTTTTCTGCGCGACTTTTTTGCCCTTAATCTGCTGCACAATTTCCTGCATTGGAACTTCCGGAAACGGCGATTTTTTCAACAATAAAGAATGCAAATCTGTGCTGAGATTTGCATTGATGTAATCCTGTATTTCTTTTTTAAGAATATTTTTCATTGTATTCTTTCAACCACAAAAGTCACATAAGTTTTTGGGATGAATAGCTTTTGCCTAAATATTAAAAAAGTTTTACTCAAACATTTCCGCCAAACTCACCGCCTTAATTTCGGTGTTTGAATACATTTCTTCCGCAGATTTTTTCTTTTCCAGTTTCGGATACATATTCACACCAATCATTTTTATTTTGCCCTCTTCCACCCAATTTTGCTCTTTCAGCGCGTGCTCATAAATTTGGTTTTGAAGCGTTCCGTTTTTCAAAAGTGCGCAAAAGCCGCCTTTTTCTTCCATTTCTAAAAATTCGTTCCAGGATTTTGTAGCGAGCTGCTGCGTGAGATCTTCAACATAATAACTGCTGTTCGCGGCATCATCGAAAACATTGATAATGCTTTCGTACGCCAGGACAATTTGCTGTTTAAAGGAAATTTCTTCGGATACAGAGTCCGGATTTTTGAGCTGATAATCGTTGCTGAAAACCGCATCTGCGCCGCCAATCATTGCCGCAGAAAGTTCCAATGTAGAACGGATGAGATTATTTTCCGGATCCGCTTTCGATTTATTTCTAAAGGTCGTCTCCGCAAAAATAAACGGAATTTCTTCCAAGCTATATTCTTTGGTAAACTGAAAAAAAAGGAGTTTTATAGCGCGAATTTTTGCAATTTCAAAAAAATAATTGCTGCCAATTGCGATTTTGAAAACGAGTTTTGACAGAATTTCTGCACCGAAAATCTCCACCAATTCTTTGGCTTTTCCCAAAGCTATTGATAGCTGCTGAATCAGCGACGCGCCGGCATTTTGATGAATAGAAATATCAATACAGATATTTCGCTCGAAATTTTTCGCTAAAAGTTCTTTGCCCAACTGCTCTTTAATCTCACCATTTTTAGTGTCGGAAAAAATATCGATTAAAGAAAAATATCGGTTGGTTTCTTCGGTTGAAATATGTTCGGCTAAATCGGCATTATTTACAAAAATGGCTTTTTCGGTTAAATCCTGCACGTTTTCATCAAGCAGAAAAGCGAAAACATTTTCTTCCGCACTTTCGTGATATTTCGATACAAGATGCGTCGATTCTTCGACTTTAGGCAAATTCGGCAACGGATTTTCCACCGTGTCGTAATACGGTTTTACCGAAAGATTTTCCAGATTTTCTTTCGACAGAACCGCGTAAATATCGTCGGTTTTCAGCTGCTTTTTAACCAGATTTTCCCAATCCTGCAGCGATACTTTTTCAAACATATTTTCCTTTATATTTTCAAAAAAACCTTTAAATAGCGGCTAAAAAAATTAAACTGAAATTATCATTTCACGGCTTTCGCGCTATCTACCACCAAAATAAAGATCTCTTCGTTTGGCTTTTTCATAAAATAATTTTCGCGCGCAAACTTTTCTTTTTCCTCCTTATTATTCATCAGCTTTTTGTAGAACTCGTCGTTTTTCTTGTATTCAGACTGATAATATGCGAGTTGTTCCTCGTATTTATTTATTTCGCCGTTCAGCTCATTAATAACCAAAAAAGAAGTACTGTCGAAGAAAACCATCCAAACCAAAAACAGGAAAACCGTCACAAAATATTTGTTGATGACGTATTTCTGAAAAAATTTCATACCGGCTGATTTCGGTTTAATTTCTTTAATTAAGTCTTCCATTTTAATGCGTTTTTTTCAGCGTGTTGTTGATGACGGTAGAGAGAAAATCAATAGCAACCGTGTTTTGCTTCATATTCGGAACAATGAGATCCGCTTCGTTTTTGGAAGGCTCGATAAATTCCTGATGCATCGGTTTTAAAGTAGTTTGATAACGGTGCAAAACTTCCTGCAAATCCCGGCCTCTTTCCTGCGTATCCCTACGAATCCTGCGAATTAACCTTTCATCGGAATCCGCATGAACAAAAACTTTCAGGTCATATTCTTTCAAAAGTTCAGAATTGGTCAGAACCAAAATTCCTTCTACAATCAGTACATTTTTCGGCTCAATGGAAACGTGATCGCCGGTTCTGGAATGTGTAACAAACGAATACAGCGGCTGATCAATACTTTCGCCCATTTTTAAGGCTTTTACGTGTTTTATCAGCAGTTCAAAATCGATGGATTTCGGGTGGTCGTAATTCAGCATTTCGCGCTCAGACAAAGTAAGATGCTGGTTATCATGGTAATAATTATCCTGCGAAAGCACGTTCACCCCTTCGGTGTTCAGTTGCTGTAAAATTTTGTTGACTACTGTGGTTTTTCCGGAGCCGGTTCCGCCAGCAATTCCAATAACGAGCATAAAATTTGTTTTTACAAATATATGATTTTGCGCCAAATTTAACTCGAAATGCGCACAATTTACAGCTGGTTTATCGGATCTTTTTCGATGTTGAAAATGTAATAAATTACCGCGACCACGCGCGCCAAAAATTCGCGCGATTGGTTTCTATAATAACTTTGATTTGCTAAAACGTCCTGTGCTTCGAAGCTCAGCGCGTTCATGCCGTTATTTCGGGCGTAAAACAACGCGCGCAGGTTGTGAAAACCCTGCGAAACAATAATTACATTTTTTTCGTGGTACACTTCAATGCAGTTTTTAATGCTGGCCTGCGTTTTAAAACCTTTCGGATCTTCAATAATAATATTTTCAGGCACGCCTTCCTGGTAAACCAGATAGTTTTTCATGGCGTCGGGCTCGTCGTAACCGCGGCTTTTTTCGCCGCTCACGATGATTTTCCGGATTTTTCCGTGGTGATACAAAAGCGCCGTAGCATTCATTCTGGAGGTAAAATACGGATTTGAAAGTCCGGATCGCATCTTGGGTGAAGTGCCCAATACCAAAGCGGTTTCACGCGGTGGAATTTTAGAGATTTTGGTATACGTTTTTCCGTTGGTGACTGCGTAAACCCAAATATTGGCCAGAATCATCAATAAAACTCCAATTTCTACCAAACTGAAAAATGACTTTATTATGTCGAGTACTTTCTTCAAACCACGTTAAACCAAGTCGAAATTTACTTTAATTTTTTTACTTAAAACCACCGACATGCACGCCAATATTTTACCGGCTGATTCCTCCTTTTTTGTCAAATATTCATTTTCCAAAAGTTCCACTTCACCTTCTTCCAAAATACATTCGCAACTGCCACAAATCCCGGATTTGCAGGAATACGGTACCGGAAATCCCTGAATTAAAAGCTGCTGCAAAAGCCTGATTTTATTGTTGGCTAAAGTCGTGTGGTGTTGATCACCAAGAAGTTTAAAATCAACCTCAATGTTTTCCAGCAAGGGAAATTCTTTTTCCACCGGAAAAATATCTTCATTAAATTCCTCAAAAAGTTCGAAATGGATATTTTTTTTCGGAATTCCGTGATGGTAGCAGGCGTTTGCCAAAGCTTTTATCATTTCACCTTTTCCGCAGATAAGCACTTCGTCCACCGCGTCCCAGATCGTGCTTTCTTCGTCGGTGTCGTCGAGGAGCAAAAATTGATTGATGATGAGCGCGACTTTTTTTTCATCCAGTCTGCCTTCGTAAATTCCGTTTCCAACTTTTTCACGGGAATAAAAATGATAAACTTCAAATCTTTCCGGATATTTTGATTTTAATTCAACGAGCTCGTCGCGAAAAGCCACATCTTCCGACGATTTATTTCCGTAAAAAAGAAAAAGTCGCGTTCGCGGTTCGTTGAACAGAATGTTTTTAAAATGGCTTAAAATCGGTGTGATACCGATTCCGCCGGCAAAACCAACAATGGTGCGGAATTCATGTGGTTTTGAAACCAAGGTAAAGCGGCCACGCGGCACAGAAACTTCCATTTCTGACCCAACTTCAATATTTTCAATTAAAGAATTCGCGGGACTTTCTGCGCTATTAATTTTAATTCCGAGTGAAATCTTCCCTTCGAAAGGCGCCGAAGTCATCGAAAAATCTTTTTGAACAAAATCTCCGCGCCACAAAAACTTTATAGTCACATACTGGCCGGCTTCAAACTTATATCTATCCTTTAAAGACGGCGGAACTTGAAATTCAACGGAAAAGACGCTTTTGGTCAGTTGTTGCTTTTTCGTTAATTTTAGCCTGTGAAATTCTATTTGTCGGCCTTTCGATGAGAGATTTTCCATGTTTTTAATGACTCAAAAATAACAAAAATAAAATGAAAAATTTAATTTCCAGCTTGCTGGTTCTCACCATAATTGTGTCGTGTAATAAAGAAACAGAAGTCGCTGAAACCACAGATTCGGCCACCGTAGATTCTTCTGCAGCAATGGCAAATGAAGTTGAAGAAGCAGCTGTACCTTTCGAAAAAATAGAATGGACACCGGAAGAAGCTTCGAAAATGCTGGCGAATCAAAACAATGACACTTTATATGTGACCAACTTTTTCGCAACCTGGTGCGGACCGTGTGTGAAGGAAATTCCGCATTTCAAGCAAAAAATGGCTGAAATGAAAGACCAAAAAGTGAAATTTACTTTCGTGAGCTTAGACGAACGTTCTGATTGGGATGATGTAGTGCCGCAGTTTGTAGACAAATTCAAGCTTTCGCCGAATGTGGTGCTTTTGGACGGTTCTAAAATTACACCCGATTTCTTCCCGAAAAATTTCAAACAATGGGACGGCGGCGCAATTCCGTTTACTTTGATGCGAAAAGGCGATAAGACCGATGAAACTTTAGGTTCCATGAGCGAAGAAATGCTGACGCAAAAATTAAATTCCTTCAATTAATTCCCGAAATCCGCAAAGCCGTTTTCGAAAAAAAGGCGGTTTTAGCGACAAATTTTTAAAAAAAAGAGAACTTTATCGCAATGACGAAAGATTTTAAAATTCTTACTTTACTATTGCTCGTCGGCATCATCGTTTCACTTTTGGTGAATTTGAATATTGGTTTTCTCAGTTTAAACTTTTCCGATTTTTTCTCTTCAAATGCTGAAAATTCGCAGATTGCACAACTGCGTGTAAACCGTGTTTTGGTGATGCTTTTGGCGGGTATTTCGATTCCAACATCGGGATTTTTGCTGCAGGAATATTTTCAAAATCCGCTGGCGGGGCCGTCGGTTTTAGGAATCACGTCGGTTGCGAGCTTAAGCGTTGCCTTTTATATCTTTTTCTCGCAGGATTTTTTGCTGCCGGAATTTTTGCAAAACAGTTTTCTGAGTTTTTCTGCGATTGCGGGAAGTTTGGTTTTGATGTTTATTTTACTGGCTTTTTCGGGTAAATTTCAGGATAAATCTTTCCTCATCATTTTTGGGTTTTTGGTTTCTGCATTGGCGGGCGCCGTTGTTTCGATTTTACAGTTTTACGCGGAAAACCAAAGTTTAAAAAACTATATTCTGTGGAGTTTTGGTGCTAACAATCAGGTTTCGCGAAGCCAGATTTATATTCTCGCGGCCATCGTTCTTTTTGGTTTGATTTTAAGTTTTAAAAGCATAAAACCTTTAATCGGAAACTCTTTAGGGTCGGCGTACGCACAAAGTTTAGGCGTGAATTTAAGAAGCTTGAAATTTTTAATCATTATTTCCTCATCGCTGCTTTCCGCTTCTGTCACGGCATTTTTAGGTCCGATTTTATTCATCGGAATTGTGGTTCCGCATTTTTCGCGAATAATTTACAACCCGGCAAAACTATGGCAACAGTGGATTTTAAATATGCTTTTGGGAATTTTAATCATGGAATTTTTCTCCATCATTTCAGAAAGCACGCAATTTCCTTTAAATGTAATCACCTCGCTTTTCGGAATTCCGGTGATTTTGATGATGATGTTGAAAAGCAGAAAAATTTAGCAAAATACGCCGAAAAAATTAAAGATGATTTTAGAAATAAAAAATGCCACGATCGGTTACCGGACGCCTTTGATAAAAGAGGTGAATACTTCTCTGGACTTGGGAGAAATCTGTTTGCTGATCGGCAATAACGGCGTGGGAAAAACGACTTTAATTAAAAGTATTCTGCACCAAAATTCGCTGCTAAACGGGCAAATTTTTATAAAAAGCAAAAATATTAAAGAAAGCTCCAACCAGGAAATTGCTGAAAGTGTAGCGGTTGTTTTTTCGAAATCGGATATCCCGCAGAACTATACGCTGCGCGATTTGGTTTCTTTCGGAAAGTACATTCATTATCCCTATTATTTTGAACTTAATTCCGCTGATAAAGAAGAAGTTGAAGAAATTATTGAAAGCTTACATTTAAGCCAGTACGCGGATTTTGCTTTGCATCAGCTTTCAGACGGAAATCTTCAGAAAGCATTTATTGGCCGTGCTTTGGCACAAAATTCTCCTTTTATCATTCTGGATGAGCCAACCACGCATTTGGACGAAGAAAACAAAATCATCATCCTGAAACTTCTTCGCAATCTGGCTAAAGCAAAAAACAAACTGATTCTTTTTTCCTCGCACGACTGGCGTTTGGCAAAGGAGTTCGCAGACAAAATTTGGCTGCTGCACAACCAAAAAATTGAAGCCGGCATCGCAGAAGAAATCTTGCTGAAGCATGATGAATTATTAAATCCAGGAGTTTTCGATTTTACCGCAAATTTTCTTCCGCCTAAAATTCTTGCACCGGATTTACACAAAGAAATGCTCTACTCTTTTCTGCAAAAAAACTACCCAAAAAACCTTTCAAAACTTATTTTTACGTTTCAAGATGGTATTTGGGTAATTTCCGCTGATGAAATTCAAACAAACTGCACATCTTTTACCGAAATTGCGCAATTCCTCGCAAAACATTAGTAATCCTTAATTTTTCTTCATTTTTCAAAGTGTTATGCACGCATAATATTATGCAATTCATATCTTTTAACACATTGAAAATCAACATTTAACAAATTATTAACTTTATCGATATACTATGCATGCATAATATTTTCTAACTTTGGGTAAAACCAAGTCATTGAGATGTTATGAACAAACCAAACGCCGATAAAGTTGAAAACGTAGACTTAATTTTAAAGTCCACCTGGCTTGCTGTTTCAAAAATGTACTCCGAAATGGCGCAGGATCATGACGCTACCGCTGTACAGGCGCTTACTCTTTTAAAAATTGATCCTAAAGAAGGCACCAGAAGCACAAACCTGGGACCGAAAATGGCAATTGAGCCGACGTCGCTCACACGCATCATCAAGCTACTGGAAGACAACGGCTATATCTATAAGGAAAAAACCACCAACGACAAACGCGAGGTCATCATCAAACTTACTGAAAAAGGTTTGAATTCGCGCAATCTTTCCAAAGAAGCGGTGGTGACCTTCAACAAGAAAGTTGCAGAAAAAATACCGGCTGAAAAGCTGGAAATTTTTAAAAACGTAATGAACGATATTTTAAAAATTGCAAACGAATTAAATAACAAAAAATAAAAATTAATGAAACGACGAATTAAACATGTAACAGTTCTCGGTTCAGGAATTATGGGTTCCGGTATCGCAGCGCACTTCGCCAACATCGGTGTCCAGGTGCTTTTGCTCGACATTGTACCTTTTGAACTGACAGAGACGGAGCAGAAAAAAGGCCTGACGAAAGAGGATAAACTGGTAAGAAACCGGATTGCTACTGAAAATCTGGCGAAGTTGCAGAAATCCAGTCCGGCGCTTTTGTACTCACCGAAATTTGCGGAACGAATTACGGTCGGCAATTTTGATGATGATTTAGAGAAAATTAAAAAAACCGATTGGATTATTGAAGTCGTGGTTGAAAGACTTGACATCAAAAAATCGGTGTACGAAAAAATTGAGCAGTTTAGAAAACCGGGAACTTTGGTTTCCTCAAATACTTCCGGAATTCCGATTCACTTTTTAATTGAAGGCAGAAGCGATGATTTTAAAAAATACTTCGCTGGTACGCACTTTTTCAATCCTGTACGGTATTTACCGCTTTTAGAAATTATTCCTACGCCCGAAACTGATCCTGAAATTATTAAATTTTACATGGAATATGGGGCAAAATTTTTAGGAAAGACCACGGTTTTAGCCAAAGACACTCCGGCATTTATTGCCAACAGAATCGGTGTTTTTTCAATGATGAATTTGCTGCATGAAATTAAAGGTTTAGGATTAAGTGTATCAGACATCGATAAATTGACAGGACCGATAATCGGCCGTCCGAAATCTGCGACTTTCCGAACTGCGGATGTGGTAGGTCTGGACACTTTGGTTATGGTTGCTGAAGGTGTGCGGAACAGTAAAATGGAAGCTAACGATTTCAATGACGTTTTCAAGCTTCCGGATTACGTTCAGAAAATGGTTGAGAATAAATGGTTAGGCTCAAAATCTCAGCAGGGCTTTTACAAAAAAATTAAAAACGCCGAAGGAAAATCTGAAATTCATGGGTTGAATTTAGAAACCATGGAGTACGAACTTCAGGGCAAATCTGAATTTCCTACTTTAGAACTCACCAAAAACATCGACAAACCGATTGACCGCTTTAAAGTATTGATAGGCGGAAAAGATAAAGCTGCAGAACTTTACCGGAAATCTTTAGGTGCTTTATTCGCCTACGTTTCGCATAAAGTTCCGGAAATTTCTGATGAAGTTTATAAAATTGATGATGCAATGCGCGCAGGTTTTGGCTGGGAAAATGGTCCTTTCGAAATTTGGGATGCAGTTGGCGTTCAAAAAGGAATTGAACTTGCCAAGGAAGCCGGTTACGAAGTTTCTGATTGGGTAAGAAATGTAGAATCTTTCTATAAAATTAATGAGGAAGGTCAGAGCATTTATTTTGATAAAAATTCCGGCAATTACAACAATATTCCGGGACAGGAAGATTTCATCATTCTGGACAACATCAGAAAAAATAAAACGCTTTGGAGCAATTCCGGTTCTGCGATTCAGGATTTAGGCGACGGAATTATCAATTTTGAAATCCGCTCGAAAATGAACTCGCTCGGCGGTGAAGTTTTAGACGGCTTGAACCGCGCTATCGACCTCGCAGAAAAAGATTATGACGGTTTGGTCATCGGAAATCAAGGTGCAAATTTCTCAGTCGGAGCAAATTTAGCCATGATCTTAATGATGGCAATCGACCAGGATTGGGATGATTTGAATATGGCAATTGCGTATTTCCAAAAATCGATGATGCGCGTGCGCTACTCCTCTATTCCTGTGATTGTGGCACCACACGGAATGACGCTTGGCGGTGGTTGCGAAATGACCATGCATGCAGACCGCGTTGTAGCAGCAGCTGAAACCTACATCGGTTTGGTAGAAACCGGCGTCGGCGTCATTCCCGGTGGTGGTGGAACGAAGGAAATGGCGCTGAGAGTTTCCCGTGAATTCCGTTCCGATGATGTGAAAAACAACCGATTACGGGATATGTTTATGAATATCGCCATGGGAAAAGTGGCCACTTCTGCTTACGAAGCTTACGACATGGGAATTCTTGAAGATCATAAAGATATTGTGGTCGTCAACAAAAACCGACAGATTAAAACGGCAAAGATGCTGGCGTTAAGTTTGGCAGAACATGGCTACACGCAGCCTATTGAGCAAAAAGTAAAAGTTTTAGGGCGCGACGCATTGGGAATGTTCCTGGTTGGTACAGATCAAATGCTTACGGGAAAATACATTTCCGAACACGATAAACTGATTGCCGATAAACTAGCCAATGTTTTGGTTGGAGGAAATCTTTCCGAACCCACAGTGGTAACCGAGCAATATCTACTGAATCTGGAAAGAGAAACTTTCCTACAGCTTTGTGGGGAAAGAAAAACCTTAGAAAGAATTCAGTTCATGTTAACTAAGGGTAAACCGTTGAGAAATTAAGCCGGCGAAGCTCTGTAGGAGCGACCTGTTAATAAATATCAAGATATTTAAGCAAAGCTCCGTAGGAGCGCCCTGTTAATCAAATTTTGAGACATTCACGCGAACTCCGTAGGAGCGAGCTGTTATATAAAATGAATAACAATTTTTAGCCAAGCCTCATAGAGGTGACCTGTTAATGAATAAACCAAATTAATTTAAAAAATTAATTTTATGGCAAACACATATACCCAAATTTTTATTCAGATCGTTTTCGCAGTGAAAGGCAGACAAAACCTAATAGCAAAAGAGAACAGAGAAGAATTACATAAATTTATTACAGGCATTGTTACCAATAGAGGTCAGAAATTGTTTGCAGTTTTCGCGATGCCCGATCACGTTCATATTTTGGTTAGTATTGGTCCAACCATTGTGATTTCAGATTTGGTGAGAGACATAAAAGCTGGTTCTTCAAAATTCATTAATGATAAAAAATGGATCAGCGGGAAATTTAATTGGCAGGAAGGTTACGGAGCATTCTCTTACTCTAAAAGCGGTGTTGATCCGGTGGTGAAATATATTTTAAACCAGGAAGAACATCATAAAAATAAATCTTTTAAAAACGAATATCTGGATTTCCTGGAAAAATTTGATATCGAATATGATCCAAAATATTTATTTGACTGGACGAAGATTAACAGATCGCTCCTCCGGAGCTCCTAAAAACAATTAATAAAAAAGGCTATTAACAGTAAGCCTCTACGAGGCAAAAACTTATAATTAATTTGTAAAAATTAAACAATGAAACAAGCATACATAATAAAGGGCTTTAGAACTGCCGTTGGTAAAGCCCCAAAAGGAAGTTTGCGATTCACACGCCCCGACGTGATGGCCGCAACAGTCATCGAAAAATTAATGGCCGCGGTGCCTCAGTTGGATAAAAACAGAATTGATGATTTAATCGTCGGTAATGCCATGCCTGAAGCTGAACAAGGCTTAAATGTCGCGCGTTTAATTTCCTTAATGGGATTAAACACCGATAAAGTTCCCGGAGTTACCGTGAACAGATACTGCGCCTCGGGTTCAGAAGCCATCGCAATTGCATCTGCGAAAATTCAGGCGGGAATGGCGGACTGTATCATCGCAGGTGGAACAGAATCCATGTCTTATATTCCGATGGGTGGTTACAAACCCGTGCCGGAGAGTCATGTGGCAAAATCAAACCCTGATTATTATTGGGGAATGGGTTATACGGCGGAAGAAGTTGCCAACCAATATAAGGTAACCAGAGAAGAACAGGATCAGTTTTCTTTTGAATCGCATCAGAAAGCTTTAAAAGCCAATGAAACAGGAAGATTTAAGGATCAAATCGTTCCCATTCCTGTGGAGTACAATTTTCTGGATGAAAACCAAAAAATGCAGACCAAAAAGTTTGATTTTTCAGTAGATGAAGGTCCGCGAAAAGATACCAGCCTTGAAGGTTTAGCAAAACTCCGTCCGGTTTTCGCAAACGGCGGAAGCGTAACAGCTGGAAATTCCTCGCAGATGAGTGACGGAGCAGCTTTCGTAATTGTGATGTCGGAAGAAATGGTAAAAGAATTGGGTCTGGAACCAGAAGCAAGATTGGTAGCTTACGCAGCTGCAGGGTTAGAACCCCGCATCATGGGAATGGGACCTTTATACGCCGTACCAAAAGCTTTAAAACAAGCTGGTTTAGATTTAAAAGACATTGATTTGATCGAATTAAACGAAGCTTTCGCTTCACAATCAGTTGCCTTGAAAAAAGAACTGGATTTAAACCCGGATATCTTAAATGTCAACGGTGGCGCTATCGCGCTGGGTCATCCACTGGGTTGTACGGGAACGAAATTGACCGTTCAACTTCTTGACGAAATGAGAAAACGCGGCAATATGAAATACGGAATGGTCACCATGTGCGTGGGAACGGGACAAGGAGCGGCAAGTATTTTTGAACTTCTATAATTGTACCGACGTATAATGTCGCATGTACAATGTATTCTATATGACTGTAACTGCTACTTTCTGAAAATAAAACCGGAACTGTACATTGTACAATCTACATATTACATTAAAAAAACTAAAAAATGAACGATACAACAACATTAAAAGGCGGTGAATTCATCATTAAAGATATTCCTGCACAAGAATTATTCAGTTTAGAAGAACTGACAGATGAGCAAATTATGCTGCGCGAGTCTCTCCACGAGTTTATGGAACGAGAAGTCATTCCCAACAGAGAAAGATTTGAGCAGAAAGATTATGCTTTAACCGAAGAAACCATGCGCAAACTTGGCGAACTCGGAACCTTGGGAATTGCCGTTCCGGAAGAATACGGTGGACTCGGAATGGGTTTCGTAAGCACCATGCTTGCCTGTGATGTTGTTTCCGGCGCAAACGGATCTTTGGCGACAGCTTATGGCGCACATACCGGAATTGGAACTTTGCCCATCTTGCTTTACGGTACCGAAGAGCAAAAGCAAAAATATTTGCCTTCTTTAGCAACTGGTGAAAAATTCGGTGCATATTGCTTGACTGAACCAGATGCCGGTTCCGATGCAAACTCAGGAAAAACCCGCGCAACTTTAAGTGAAGATGGAAAACACTACATCATCAACGGCCAGAAAATGTGGATCTCCAACGCTGGTTTTGCGGAAACTTTCACCCTTTTTGCAAGAATTGGGGACGACAAAAACATCACCGGATTCGTCATTAACCGTTCCGAACTTGAAGATCCAAACAGCATGACCTTAGGCGAAGAAGAGCACAAACTTGGGATTCGCTCCTCTTCTACCCGCCAGGTTTTCTTTAATGACATGAAAATCCCTGTTGAAAATCTTTTGGGTGAAAGAAACAACGGTTTTAAAATCGCTTTAAATGCTTTAAATGCAGGTAGAATTAAATTAGCCGCCGCAAACGTTGACGGGCAGCGAAGAATTACCTCACTCGCCATTAATTATGCGAACGAAAGAAAACAGTTTGGCGTGGCGATTTCTACTTTTGGTGCGATCCGCAAAAAAATCGCCGAAATGTGCACCGGAATTTTCGTCAGTGAATCTGGTTCTTACAGAGCTGCGAAAAACGTAGAAGATAAAATTGAAGAATTGGTTGCCGGTGGAATGGCGCACGAACAGGCAGAAATGAATGCTTTGGCAGAATACGCGGTAGAATGTTCCATTCTGAAGGTGTACGTTTCCGATCTTACCCAACATATCGCTGATGAAGGAATTCAGATTTACGGTGGCATGGGCTTCTCCGAGGACGCACCAATGGAAGCCGCGTGGCGTGATTCCAGAATTGGTAGAATTTACGAAGGAACCAACGAAATCAACCGACTTCTTGCCGTTGGCATGTTGATCAAAAAAACCATGAAAGGTGAACTTGATTTGCTGAAACCTGCCATGGCGATCGGGAAAGAACTGATGGGAATTCCGTCTTTCGAAGTTCCGGATTATTCAGCATATATGTCGGAAGAAAGAGCAATCTTGCATAATCTGAAAAAAGTATTTTTAATGGTGGCAGGCGCGGCGCTTCAGAAATACATGATGGAAATCGAAAAACAGCAGCATCTTTTATTAAATGCTTCAGAAATTTTGAACCAAATTTATATGGCAGAATCTGCAGTTTTACGTGCTGAAAAACATTTCGACACCGACTCTGTTCAGGCAGCGATGGCAAGATTAAATCTTTACAAAGCCGTGGAAGCGATTACTGCAGCCGCAAAAGAAGGCATTGTTTCATTTGCCGAGGGCGACGAACAACGCATGATGCTTTCTGGCTTGCGTAGATTTACAAAATACACCAATACGCCAAATGTGGTTGCGCTTACTGAAAAAATCGCGGCGCATTTCGTAGAAAAAGGCTCGTATTAAATGTCATTGCAAGAAGCGAAGCAATTCTTAATATTAACTAAAACGCTCCTGGAAACCGGGGCGTTTTTTTTGTTTTCTATTTTCAAAATTGAAAAAAATGCCGTTTGAATGCCCAATTTTTCCGTTTTACATTTTTTCCAATTCTAAAAGTTATGGCGAAAATCTTAAAGCTTAAAGCCGAAATTTATTAATCATAAAAATTTGCCGTTAAAGCAGCGTATTTTCAGCTAATAAAAGAAAGCCGCTTACCCTAAAAAAAATACCGAGCTTAGATGGCATTTTTTTCGTTTTAAAAAAATGAAAAACAGGCAATTAAACTGCCTGTTTTTTTTCCATTAACCAGAATTCTAGTTTTATGAAATTTCAATCTTTCTTGCCGGTTTTTGTTTTGCTTCTTCTTTTTTCGGTAACACGACTTTCAGAATTCCGTCTTCATAATTTGCCCTAATTTCATCATCATTTACGCTGTTTGGTAAAGTAAATGTTCTTTTGAATGATGAATAGCCGAATTCTCTGAAAGTGTAATTTTCATCGTTTTGTTCCTGCTCTTCTTCTTTTGAAGTCGAAATCGATAAAACCTTGTTATCGATATCCAGCTTGAAATCAGATTTTTTCTGTCCAGGAACCGCCATTTCAACAATAAATTCTTCTGGATTTTCTTTGATATTCACCTTCGGAACGCTCA
>Ga0308157_10002059_pt1 | contig 35774 bp, 25 predicted proteins | sample PhyBR1_FD_201035 | JGI IMG/M metagenome (GOLD analysis project Ga0308157, IMG submission 201035) | Phyllosphere microbial communities from UC Gill Tract Community Farm, Albany, California, United States - DLSLB.R1 | ecosystem: Host-associated > Plants > Phyllosphere > Unclassified | place: USA... | reverse complement strand
ACAACCTTAATCGGATACTAAAAACCCAAACAGTAAGTCCTAGTGGTTTAAAATTCCATCAAGACCTTATAAAAACTAATTTTTGGAAATACTTAAAATAAAAATGACCGAGTTAGGTTAGACCCATACTCAGTCATTTCTTTAAGACTCATTAAAAAGTTGTGACTTTTTCAGTGCCCTCTTGACGAACCATGTTTTTTTTATTTGGAGACTTTTATTTAAGCAATTTCTTATTCGCCCATGATGTCTCTGATAGCTACAGAAGCTAAAGTGCCACCGAAAGCTGCAGGAAGGTAAGACATTGTTCCGTAGGCTGATTTCTTGAAATTACTCCCATCAGTATATAAAAGTGATTCCTTATCTGGTAATTCTGTTGAGAAAACCACTTTAACGCCTTTTTTGATTCCGTGTTTCTTTAATTTTTTACGGATATGATGTGCAAGTTTACAGTTATATGTTCCTCCGATATCACCTACTTTTATTTGAGTGGGATCTAATTTTCCACCAGCTCCCATGGAACTAACGAAAGGGATTTTAGCTTCCAAAGCACGGCGAATAAAAAATAATTTTGGTGTTATACTATCAATTGCTTCTACGCAATAGTCAGGTTTCAGTTCTAATAAGTTAGGGATGGTTTCAGGAAGAACAAATTCTTGTACCACATTCAGTTCAAGTTCAGGATTAATGGCAAGAAGACGCTCTCGCATGATTTGTGCCTTTGGTTGGCCATGATTGGTTGCCAAGGCAGGCAATTGTCTATTTCGATTACTAGGGTCAACCGTGTCACCATCTATAATCGTCATTTTTCCTACTCCTGATCTTGCTATAAATTCAGCAGCAAAAGATCCTACACCACCTAAGCCAAGAACCATTACATGTGAATTAGCTAATTTTTCCAGCGCCTCTCTACCGACAAGTGCTTCGGTACGTGAGAGCCATGACATATCCATCATTCCTCTATTATATAATTAAAAACCTTCTTGAAATTCAGCAATACCTGCTGTTCCAGATCCTGCATAGACAGGTTTCTGGCGCGGCAAAAATACGCATAAATTTCAGAGATTTTTACACTCTTATCATCTGTTTCAAAGAAAAGACGATCTAAAGGGATATTTGTTATTACATCTTTCATTCCTCCTTTAAGAATATGGGGACCTAATGAAATGTAGTAACCATGTTTTAATAGTGTTTCGGCTAATGCCCAGCTTTTGGAATATCCGTGAAGAATGACTGGAACTTTGTTTTGCCTAACAGTTAAGGAACTGAATACTTCGGAATAAGCTTTTACACAATGAATTATAAGAGGCTTTTTTAAGTCATTTGCCAAAAGTATTTGTCTCTCAAAAGCTATGATTTGTCTTTCCCATGGCATTGATCTCATTTTATCTAAACCACATTCCCCAATGGCAATCACCCCGCTTTTGGCTTGATAAAGCTTTAAAGCTTCAAATTGACGTTCAAAATCCTCATCAATGTACCAGGGATGGATACCTGCACTACAAGGGGTTCTACTTATTAAATCTTTTGAAACAATGACGTTAGGTATGGTAACTATCCCTGAATCAGGTATAGCATGTCGATGTGTATGAATATCTATTAGCAGCATGCAAAAAATGTATTTTTAAAGCTAAAGATATTTTACAAAAACTACTCCATAATCTCATAGCTTTCGAATTCTAAAATAATGATTCCGGAAGTGGTATCTATTTTAAAACGTTTTCTCTGATTATCATTATCAAAAGATTTTTCAATGTCTGGAACAGTTTCTGAGATTTCAAGGATTACAGGATACCCATCATGATTTATTTCAGAACGAGAGTAATGAGTAACATGATCAAATCTTATTTTACGTTCATAAGCATGATGATCACCCTCTTCATCTAATAATAGGGTTACAAAAAGGCTTTGTGTTTTGGAGTCTTCTTCTGTCTTAACAATTTCAGCTCCTAAAAGGGAATTAATATCAATTACCATAGAACTACTTTATTTTGGTACACCTACCATAATAACAGTAATACAAGTAATTCGTTTGTGAGAATCTTCTAATTATTACTAAAAACATAGTTTTTTGCCCTCAAATCTTCTAAAACAAGTTTAAGAAGATCTTTTGGACGTTCTGCGATAAGCTTCGCTTTAATTTTTTTAATAAAAGGATGTTTTCCAGATGAATGAAAATGGTCTTTTGAGGAGTTGTTTTTTTTGTTAAGCATAGAAACCTCCTGTGGATTAATTGTTTATAATGGTTAAACAGTATAATGTTGAGTATTAATATACTGTAAGTTATCTTAAATTTAACTTAATATTTTGGAAATATCAAGGCTTTAGAAGTTTTTTGCACATGGATTTCAAATTGAGGATGGATTCCATATCTTCGTTACAAAATTTAAGAATTGCTAAAAATTGCCCATCATATTGCTTATATCCATCCTTTACCGGAAGGTCATCGATTTCCAATGATGAAATATGAGCTTGTCCCGGCACAACTTATTTATGAAGGTCTTGTACAGCCAGAAAACTTCTTTGAACCAGAATTGATTGATAAAGAAGTTATTTACCTAGCTCACGATAAAGCTTATACAGATAATCTACTCAATTTGAGTTTAGATCCAAAAATGGTAAGAAGAATAGGGTTTCCAATGTCGGAATCTTTGGTTAACCGAGAACGTTATTTAATTGATGGAAGTATCAAGGCTTCTTTAGAAGCGATAAAAGAAGGAGTCAGTTTTAATACTGCCGGGGGTACTCATCATGCAGGTCGAGATTTTGGAGAAGGTTTTTGTTTGCTAAATGATCAGGCAATAGCTGCGGCCTATCTTTATCATGAGAAGATCGCTAAAAAGATTCTTATAATTGATTTAGATGTACATCAAGGAAATGGAACAGCACATATTTTTGAGGGTCATCAGGATATTATTACTTTTTCCATTCATGGGGAGCGAAATTTTCCTTTCAAAAAAGAAAAATCCCATTTTGATATTGCTCTGTCAGATGGTATAGATGATGAAGCGTATTTAAACCTTCTTAATGATATTTTACCTAAATTATTTGATGAGGTTGAGCCAGAATTTGTCTTTTTTCAATCAGGTGTGGATATATTGGCAACAGATAAACTAGGGAAATTCAATATCAGCATGGATGGCTGTAGACAACGTGATGAAATAGTTTTTCGAAACTGCAAAAAATTTAAGGTACCTGTAGAGGTTAGTATGGGAGGCGGATACTCTGTACATATTAAAGACATAGTTAATGCTCATGTTAACACGTACAGGTCTGCAATTGATATTTACAATTTATAAGAGATTTATATGTTATTTCACCAAGATGCAAAATTTCAGCATTTGATTATCCACCATGTTGGAAATAAGAGCCAAGACGAGTATTTTACACTTTCGGATGAAGAAGTAGATGTTGAATCAGATGAAACCCTGTCTGATCTGCTCATGCAATATTTTATGAAACCTTTTTCCAAGACAAATGAAGTATATAGATTTTATCATCCTAACGATACTTTGGAACTAAACGAGGTTTACTATTTTTCCAGACAGTATTTCAAAGGAGATCTCCCTTTTTTAGATTATTCGAAATCCCTAGCTAAATTCTTATTTGAGGTAACAGATCATCCAAAGATCAAATCTGGAGAATTATATGTTGTTGCCTTAGATAATGTACAATTAGAAGGAGAAGAACATCAAGCTGTCGGAATTTTCAAATCTGAAAATAAAGAAGCCTATTTGAAAGTTTATCCGCAGGCGAATGGATTAGGGGTAAATTATGAAGAAAAAGCAATTAACATCAACAAGCTAGATAAAGGAGTTGTTATTGTTAATGTAGAAGAAGAAGAGGGTTTTAAGGTTTTATGCGTTGATCAAACCAATGGATCGGAAGCCGTATATTGGAAGGACGATTTCTTGAAATTAAAGACAAGAAATGATAATTTCCAACAAACCGGTAACCTCATGAAAGTGTATAAAAACTTTGTCACCGAGAAAATTGATGAAGTTTTCGATATGGATAAGGCTGATAAAATCGATTTGTTAAATAAATCCATGAACTACTTTAAAAATAAAGAAACGTTTATAGAGGATGAATTCAATGAAGAGGTTATTGGTAATCCTGATGCTATTTCATTATTTAAAGACTATAAGAGTAATTTTGAGGAAGAGTTTGAAACTCCATTTCAATCTAACTTTGACATTGCAGCTCCGGCAGTAAAAAAAATGACAAGTAGTTATAAATCAGTATTGAAGTTAGATAAGAACTTTCATATATATGTACATGGGAAACGCGAGTTATTAGAACAAGGATATGATGAGGATAAAGGTATGAATTACTATAAATTGTATTTCGAAAACGAGTCTTAATTATGGCGAAGGCAAAGTCAAATTTCAGGTACTATAAATGGGTAGGTATTTGTATTTTGCTAATCCTTGCATTGCAGATTTTTCAAAGTAACCCGCATTGGATTGAATATGGGTATAGCAGACTTATTTATCCTATTTATTCCTATATACCTAAGTTTTTGTTTGGTTGGATCCCATTTAGTATTGGTGATTTGGTCTATGCTCTGATCGTAATTGCCTTAGGTTTATTATTCTTTAAGTCTATTGTATTCCTATTTAAAAAGGATTTTTCTAAGGCTGCTAAGCAATTTTTGAAAATTGTTGCCAGTCTTTTGACCTTATATATTGTCTTTTATGCTTCATGGGCATTAAATTATTATAGACTTCCAATTCATCAACAGCTAAATATTAAAGTAGATACCATCTTGTTGGAGGATCATTTGAATGTATTGGATAGGCATATCCAAGAAGTTAATACAATTCGTGAAAACTTGAATCTAAATAACCAAAATAGGATAGAAGCTAATCATAAGGTCCAGGATATAATGGAAAAGGATAGTCTATTTAATATGTTGTCTAAAACTCAAGTCAGAATTAAGAAGCCTTTGGTTGGCTCATTGGCGTCTTACTTTGGTGTCTCAGGTTATTTCAATCCATTTAGTCATGAGGCTCATGTTAATTACGACATGCCTTTAACAAGTTATCCTTTTACGGTTGCCCACGAGTTATCACATCAAATGGGGATAGGGTTTGAAGATGAATGTAATTTTATTGCTTTTGTAAAGCTAAAGGATGCTAATAATCTCTGGTTTAGGTATTCGGCCTATTATGAAAGTACGAATTATTTATTGAGAACGTTGTATCTAGTGGATAAGACTAAATTTGAGGAGTATAAAGCTAAGTTATCTAGCCAGGTGATGGCTGATATTAAAGCGGAGCAGGACTTTTGGAAGCAATATACAGGTTGGATTTCTGATGCTTCCGGTTTATTCTATGATCATTATTTAAAACATAACAATCAGGCGGAAGGAATGGCCCGCTATGGTATGGTGACGAGGCTTATTATCGGCTGGGAACAAAAAAACAGGCAACCCAATTAAAGATTGCCTGTTTTTTTATTATATCAATTAAACTGAAAAACTTTCACCACATGCACATGTTCTGGATGCGTTTGGATTATGAAATTCAAATCCTTTTCCATTCAGACCATCTGAATAATCAAGCTCAGTTCCAGCTAAATATAGATAGGATTTAATATCTAAACATATTTTAATCCCTCTATCTTCAAAAAACTGATCTCCTTTTTTTTCTTCATTATCAAAGTTCAACTTATATGAAAGTCCAGAACAACCACCACTTTCTACAGCTACTCGTACGAAATAAGCTGAGTCGTAGTTCTCTTCTTTCATAATTGAATCAATGCGTTCCTTTGCTTTATCTGTAATGGTAACCATATTGCTCTTCTCCTTAATTATTTACAAATTTACATAAATCATAATTCATATCAGAAATATATCATCTGACTTCTGTCATATTAATCCTTCCTTATACATTTCCCAAATAGGAGAGTGTGCTCTAATTTGCTCAACCGCCGATTTGATTTGTAAGACTGCAGTATCAATTTCTTCTTTGCTGTTGTACTTACTAAAACTAAATCGAAGACTACAATAAGCTTCTTCATCGGTCATTCCCATCGCTTTCAAAACGTGTGAAGGGTCTCGGTCGCCGGAAACACAAGCAGATCCGGAGGAAATAGCTATATTACTTAATTTAGTCATTAATTCACTTCCCTTAACATGCTTAAACTGAACATTACTTGTGTTTGGTAAACGTTTGACTCTTTGTGTCTTAATGCTTATGTCCTCAATGCTTTCTATAAGTTTTTTTTCAAAATAATCTCTAATATTCTCATGAGGCTCACTGAAATTCACCTGGGCTGCAGCTTCACCTAATCCTACAATCTGATGGACAGCGTAAGTGCCTCCCCGGAGACCTGATTCTTGTTTTCCACCAACAATCAAAGGAGGTATTTGTATGGGTTTGCTCTTTCTTCGGATATATAAAGCACCAACTCCTTTTGGACCATGTATTTTATGTCCACTCATACAAAGTATATCAATAGGTATTTTCTGAAGATCTAAAGGTATCTTGCCAATCCATTGCGTTGCATCACAGAAAAAAAGAACATCTTTTTCTTGACAAATTTTTGCTATTTCAACAATTGGATGAAGGATTCCGGTTTCATTATTGGCCGCCATTAGACTAACTAGAATGGTATCCTCACGGATAGTTTGTTTCAATTTATCTAAATCCATCTGTCCGAATTCATCCACATCTAAATAGCTTACAAGAAGCCCATTCTTTTCAAGAACCTCACAACTATTCAACACTGCTTTATGTTCTGTTTTACAGGTGATTATATGTTTTCCTTTGGTCTTATAGTTTTTACTGATTCCCTTAATAACAGTATTAATACTTTCCGTGGCTCCAGAGGTAAATATAATCTCCTTAGGGTTTGCATTCAGCAACTCTGCAACTTGTAATCTAGCTTTTTCAACCGCATGATTTGCCTGTCTCCCCAACTTATGTTGAACGCTTGAGGCATTTCCATATGAATCCTGAAGATAGGGAAGCATTGCTTCCAGGACTTTCTCATCTATCCTAGTTGTAGCATTGTTGTCGAAATAACTGAATTCCATATGTTAAAGTTATTTAAAATATTAGTGTCCCTGCTGTATCTGAGAGTATTTTTTTAATTTTGCATCTTATAATTGCATCGACATATATGAATTTCGTAAATCTTGAATCTAGCCTGGAAAAACTTTTTGACGCCGTTCTTTTAAAGATACCAGTAATTATTATTGGTCTATTTATATTAATAATTGGAAGGTTCGTAATCAAATTTGCCTTAAATCTTATTGATAAACGTTTCGCAAAGAGAAATGTGGATATGTCAATACGCTCTTTCATTAAAAGCTTGGTGAAGTTTGCGCTTTACGCTTTATTGATTCTTACTGTGGCAAATACAATGGGTATTCAGACTACCTCCTTTATAGCTGCTTTATCAGCTTTTGGATTGGCTGTAGGTATGGCCTTACAGGGAAGTTTGTCTAATTTCGCTGGAGGAGTGTTGATTTTAATATTCAGACCATTTGATGCGGGCGATTATATTTCAAGTGCAAATGGTTCGTCCGGGACTGTTGAACGCATTGATTTACTGTATACAACTATCATTGATGATGATGGTATTCGGGTATTTAGTCCTAATGGTACATTGGCAAATTCAGTAATTAAAAATTATACAAAAATTACAGCCCGGAGAATGCAGTTTACCTTTGTAATTTCTTATGATTCGAATATTAAACAGGCGAGAGAAACCATCTTATCCGTTTTAAATAGTGATAAAAGAATTTTAGATGCTCCTAAAAAGGAAGTTATTGTAGGTGATTTAAAAGAGTCAGGAATAACATTAGTAGTTCGTGCATGGGCGAACCGTGAAGTTTATTGGGCGACTAAGAACGAAATAGGAGAGTCTATTAAAAATGTATTGAATGGAAATGTGGTATTCCCATCTAATGTGATCAAAGTAATTAATGAAGGACCGGATTCAAGTGCATCTACTGAAGCTGTTAAAGCTTAATCCATAGAATTTATCAAAATATAATATCGGTAAGCTACAACAGCCTGTTGTAGCTTACTTAATTTAGAAGGATCTTCTTTGCTGTATTTTGGTAGCAATTTCTGATTGATCTTATTCAAAAATTTAAAAAATCCCTTTTTCATTTCATTAGTGTATTAGTAAATTTAATCCTACAGCTAACAATGCCCCAATTATTGGGCCAAGCACGGGTACCCAAGCATAACCTGGGTCAAATCCTGCTTTATTTTTGATAGGAAGTATTGCATGCATGATGCGGGGACCTAAATCTCTAGCAGGATTTATCGCATATCCGGTCGTCCCACCTAATGAAAGTCCAATAACCCATACTACAAACGCAACAGGTATTGCTCCAATAGATCCGAGTCCAATGATAGTATCATCAGATAAAGTTGCATCAGTAAAATGAAGAATTGTGAAGATTAAAACAAAAGTTCCTACAATTTCTGAGATTAGATTGATAAAAGGTTTTCGTATTGCAGGTGCTGTGCAAAAAACAGCTTGTTTAGCCCCTGGATCTTCTGTTGCTTCGAAATGATTTTTATAAACTAACCATACTACAAATGCTCCTATCATGGCCCCTAATATTTGAGCAGTAATATAAGAGAGTGCTGTCATCAGGTCCATTTTGCCTAAAGCAAGATTAGCTATTGTTACGGCACAGTTTAAATGTGCCCCGCTATAAGGGCTCGCAATGGTTACTCCTACAAAAACTGCTAATGCCCATGCGGTAGTTATTACAATCCATCCCGAATCGTTTCCTTTTGTTTTGTTTAGTACTACATTAGCGACTACGCCTCCTCCCAAGAGTATTAAGATCGCGGTGCCAATAAGTTCAGCTACAAATGGTGTCATATTAGGTTTAGTTATTTATTTATAATAAGGTTTATTCGTTATTTGACCAATATATTACAGCATTTACTGCTCGTTTCCATTCGTTTAGATTCTTTTTTAATTTACTGGTTTTCTGAGCTTCAATACGGATATCTTCCTGCCATAAATCCTGTAATTCATCTAAATTTTTCCAGAATCCTACTGCCAACCCTGCGAGGAACGCAGCTCCCATAGCGGTGGTTTCAGTGATCTTAGGCTTTACGACAATAGATTTCAATACATCTGCCTGAAACTGCAGTAGAAATTTATTCTCTGTTGCTCCACCATCTACTCGTAATTCTTTAATTTTCGTCTTTGAGTCAGCCTCCATTGCTTTTAATATGTCATGGGTCTGATAGGCTATGCTTTCTAATGCAGCTCTTGCTATATGTGCGTCAGTAGTGCCGCGAGAGATACCAAAGATGGTACCACGCGCATTAGAATCCCAATAGGGAGCTCCTAATCCGGCAAAAGCAGGAACTAAATAGACACCATCAGTGTCTTCTACACTTGTCGCTAAAGCTTCAATATCACTGGATTTTTTGATAATTTTTAGCTCATCGCGTAACCATTGTACCACGGCTCCGCCAATAAATATACTGCCTTCTAAAGCATAAACTACTTCTTTACCAATTTTCCAACCAATAGTAGTCACTAATTTATTGCTGGATTTTACAGGTTTATTACCAATATTCATTAATAAAAAACAGCCCGTTCCATATGTGTTTTTAGCCATTCCTTTTTTGGTACACATCTGTCCAAAAAGAGCAGCTTGTTGATCACCAGCTATTCCAGCAATAGGAATTCGCTTACTGCCTAGTTCACCTGAAGTTTCGCCATAGATTTCTGAGGAACTCTTAACCTCTGGAAGCAATGATTCAGGAATATCGAATAAACTCAATAAATCCTTGTCCCATTCAAGGGTATTGATATTATATAACATAGTTCTTGAAGCATTCGTTACGTCAGTCACGTGCTTTTCACCATTTGTTAAGTTCCAAATTAACCATGAGTCTATTGTTCCGAAGGCTAATTCTTTTCTCTCAGCAAGCTTTCTGGCTCCTTTAACATTATCTAAGATCCATTTGATTTTTGTTGCTGAGAAATAGGAATCAATTAATAATCCTGTTTTTTCCTGAACTTTTTCCAGATGACCTTCTTTAATAAGTTTAGCACAATAATCTGCTGTTCTTCGATCTTGCCATACAATTGCGTTATAAATAGGTTCTCCCGTTCTTCGATTCCAAACAACAGTAGTTTCTCTTTGATTCGTAATTCCTATTCCTTTTATAGAATCTAATTTGGTTTTTGATTTCGCAAATACTTCAGTCATCACTGCAAATTGGCTTGACCAAATTTCCTGAGGGTCATGTTCGACCCATCCCGATTTTGGATAAATCTGTTGAAACTCTTTCTGTGCTATATTAACGATTTCACCCTTTTTATTAAAAAGGATAGCTCGTGAACTAGTTGTACCTTGGTCTAATGCAATTATATATTCTTTCATTTTAATAAAGATTTATAAAGTGTTGAATTATAAAATATAACGTTTTGATAATTCAATGTATTGGTTAACTTCTTTTTGAGCCCATTCTTCTGATTTACCTAATTCTCGGGCCATTATTTCAGCAACTTTAGGAGCCGCTAAAATGGATGCTTTTGCATCTAATAGTAATAATCGACATCTTCTGGCCAAGAAATCTTCAACTTTACGAATCATTTCATACCTACAGGCCCAGACAACCTCTGCCGCATTATATTCATAACCTTCGACTAAAATTTCTTTTAATGATTCATCTTCTTGAATCAATTGTTGAATAGCTTGATAATCTTTTCCATATAAATTCCAATGCGCATGATAAATATCTGTTGTGGAGCCATGGATAGGGAGATGTTTTGTTTTACATGAGACATGATCAAGTTCGGCAACAGTTATAGCCATATTAACAGTTTCCTCAGCCATTTTTCTATATGTTGTCCATTTTCCACCGGTAATAGTGATCAGATTAGATGTGCTTTTTATTAATTTATGATCTCTTGAAATTTCTTTTGTGCTTTCATCATTATCCTTGGGTGCAGCCAAGGGTCTTAATCCTGCATATATTGCTAAAATATCCTGGCGTTTAGGAGAAGGCTTTAAGTATTTATCTGCTGTGGAAAGAATAAATTCTATTTCATCTTCCATAGGTCGTGGTTCAATTTCATGCTCATCTATCGGAATGTCGGTAGTTCCCAACAATACTTTTCCGTGCCATGGTACACCAAATAGAACTCGACCATCACTGGTCTCAGGAATCATTAAGGCATCTGTAGCTCCCAGAAAACTTTGATCAATAACGATATGTGATCCCTGGCTTGGTCTAACTAAATTTTTATGATGCGGTGAATCCATCTTTAAGATGTCATCAACGAATATCCCCGTCGCATTTATAACTGACTTTGATTTAATATTATAACTATCACTAGTTTCAGTGTCTCTAATAGTAATACCGTCTACTTTTCCGAGTTTATTCTTATGAATTTCAATAGCTTCCATGTAGTTAAGGACAGTAGCTCCTTGCTCGATAGCGGTTTGAGCTAAATTCACAGCAAGTCGGGCATCATCAAATTGACCATCATAATATAAGATGCCTCCTTTAAGATCTTTGGTATTAATATGGGGTAATTTTTCTACTACCTCTTTTTTTGATAAGGATTTTGAGTTACCAATCCGCAGACTTCCTGCAAGCCAATCGTATAGTTTTAATCCAATAAGATATTTAAGTTTGCTGAAAATTGAATATACAGGTATAATAAATGATTGGATTGAAGAAACATGAGGAGCATTTTTAAAGATTAATCCTCTTTCCCTTAGTGCTCCCATTACTAGTTTGATATCACCATTAGCCAAATAACGGACACCTCCATGGACTAATTTTGTACTTTTAGAGGAGGTACCCTTAGCAAAATCGTATTTTTCAATTAATAGGACTTTAAATCCTCGACTTGCAGCATCTACTGCTGTACCTAATCCTGTTGCCCCACCTCCAATAATTACAATATCCCAAATTATTGATGCTTTAAGTTTATTTAGTTGATCTTTTCTGTCGGTTCCAGTTAACATTTAAATGTGTTTTATGCTAAATGTAAGTAATTTTAAGAATAAAATACAAGTAATAGCCTATTCTTTATATTAAATTAATATCAGGTATTAATTGTATAGAATAGCTCATTAACAAGATGTTTTGCTTAATTATTCGAAAAAAATATATGATGAAATTGCAATTTAATACCTGAATTTAAGTAAATGATTAACTTAGGGTTGCTTTAAAAAGGTTTAATTATCTTTATTATTGCTATTTTTATGAAAATATTATTTCAATGATTGATTTAGGTAATAATTCATTTACGCAATCGTTTGCATCATTCTACACGGCTACAGATCAAATTGATTGGCTTAAATTAATAAAGATATGGCAGGATGGAATAATCATAAACTGAAAACTTTTACTACACTTGTGAAACTAAATCTATAAAAACAATTATATGATCCAATAATCAAAGATTTGCGAATAAATTTTTATCTCTTAATAGAGATTTTCTGCAGGTTGTTTAACAATTATTGTATCCAGTTGAATCATAAATTTTATGAAAGAAAACAATAATACTTCTAGACGTGATTTTATAAAAAAATCATTGATTGGGGCCGCTGCATTTACGATCGTGCCTCGTTTTGTACTTGGAAAAGGCTATCTCGCACCAAGTGATCACCTAACAAAAGGTGTTATCGGAGTCGGATCAATGGGACGAGGGCATTTTGGATATGCCGGGACGAAAACAGTTGCGATCTGTGATGTTGATAGCAGACATTTGGCTTTAGCACAAAAAGCTTTAGGTGGTGGTATAAAAGAACACCATGATTTCCGTGATCTAATCCAAAATTCAGAAGTTGATATCGTTCACATTGCTACTCCTCCTCATTGGCATGGTTTAATGGCCGTAGAAGCTGCACGTTCCGGAAAGGATATCTGGTGTGAGAAACCAATGACCAGAACTATTGGTGAAGGTAAGAAAGTGAAAGAAGCTGTTAAACAGCATGGTAATATATTTAGATTAAATACTTGGTTCCGCTTTGATGACAATTTTTATGGAATGAATGTTCCTGTTAAAAAGATTAAGAAATTAGTGGATACAGGTATGTTAGGTTGGCCTTTGAAAGTGACAATCAGTAAACATACCGGATTTGATTGGAAGTTCTATTGGGTCGGGAAAACAGACCTTCCTGTAGAGCAGGTACCAGCGGAATTAGATTATGAAATGTGGTTAGGGCCAGCTCCTCATAAACCATATAGTAAACATCGTACGCATTTAACTTTTAGAGGTTATTGGGATTATGATGGTGGTGGACTAGGGGACATGGGGCAACATTATATGGATCCTGTTCAATATTTCTTAGGAAAGGACAATGAAAGCCCAATTAAAATTGAGGTAGATGCTCCGCAACAACATTCGGATGCTGTTGGTACCTGGCGCAAGATTACATATACTTACGCTGACGGTTGTCAAATTATATTGGATGGAGAAGGTACAGAAACAGGGAAAGCCTATATTGAAGGTCCTAAAGGAAAGTTATATAAGGGTTTTGTATCAGATATTCCTGATTTAGAGCGTAAATTATCTCAATATCCTGATCCTGCACCTCAAGTTACTGATTTCGTAGAGGCCGTTCGTACTCGTCAAAAGTTTGCTCTTAATGAGGAAAATGGCTATTACTCTTGTACCTTGGTTAATTTAGGTCTTACGGCATTACGCTTGAATAAAACCCTTCATTATGATTCGGACAAACAAGAGTTTGTAAATGACGAAGCAGCTAACAGATTAATTAACCAGCCTATGAGGGGCCCTTGGTCTTTCTAAACCTATAAGACAAAATGAAAAAAGTATTTAACACGATAACTGCATTATTATTTTTACAAGTTGCCGCATATGCACAACAGCCGTCCGGACGTACGACTGCAACAAAAATTGCGGATGTTTTAGCCCAGCAACCTGCAGAGGAACAAACGAAGTTTCTATTAGCCATGAAAGAATTAGAAGGCTTTACTTCCGGTGATGTTTCTGCTTTATTGTTAGGTCTTAAGCCTCAGGGTGGTAGTAATGCACAGGTAGAATATGCTACGAATTCCTATGCGTTTTATGTTATGCAGCCTAATATGGAAAGCCAACGGGCTACCTATGTAAATGGTTTATTAGATGCATTAGATAAATTAACTGATAAGAATAATAAAGGTTATGTATTCGAATTATTAAAACTTTGTGCTAAGAATGAAGCAATTGATAAGGTTGTTCCTTATTTAGCTGATGAAGAACTAGCTGAAAAGGCGGCGAGAGTATTGAATGCAATTCGTACTCCGGAAGCAGCAGCAGCCTTGAATACTGCATTAAATAGTTCGTCAACTGAGAAAACAGCGACAGCAATAGTTTCCGCATTGGGAGACTTAGAATCTACAGATGCTGAAGCTAAGATCATTGAATTAATCAGTAAATATACTTCAGACAATTTCCAGTTAGCAGGACTAACTGCTTTGAGTAAAATCGGCGGTTCAAATGCTGCTGATCTCTTTTTACAAAAAGCTCAGGAAAAAAATTATCAATACGATAGAACGAATGCTGCAAGTTTGGCTGTTCATTATGCTCAAACTTTAGTTAAAAAAGATAAAGATTCCGAAGCGAATAAGTTTGCAACTACATTGTATAAAAATGCTGCAGCCTCTAAAGCTTCTACAATTCAGGCTGGTGCTTTAGCTGTATTAACAGAGATTGCTCCCGCAAAACAAAAAAAGCAATTAATTAAATTAGCTTCAAGTGAGGATAAAGTTCTTCGTAATGTGGCTCTAGGACTTTTAGCTGATGAAGCTAAAGCTTCTGATTTAATCAAGCTTGCTGGTTCATTAAAGAAATTAGATGCAGACGCTCAAGAAAGTGTTTTAAATTTCCTGGCAACTGAAGATGCAACCGGATCAATAAATGTTATTGAAAAAAGCTTTCCTGCTTTAAAGGATGAGGAAGCTAAAATTGCGGCCTTGAATGCCCTTTCGGTACTTTCCAAAGGTTCAAATGCTGATTTCCTTGTAAAGCAAATTCCAAATGCTTCGGAGAAAGAACTAAAAGTTATTAAAACACTTCTTTTATCATCTAAAGATAATGGTGCAATAGATGTTGTTAACAATGCATTGGCAAATGCGGATACAAAAACTCAAGTTGCCTTATTAGATGTCTTATCACAGCGAGTAAATGACTCATCTTCGTCTGCAGTTTTACCACTAACTACTTCGTCAGATGCTGCTGTTAAGTTAGCGGCTTTTAAAGCATTGCCAACAACTGCAAATCCTGATAATTTAGATTCAATCATTGCTTTATTGGGTAATGCATCCGGTGAAGAATTGCAGTATGCGCAACAAGCAGCTATTCTTGCTATCAATGCAAGTACGGATAAAGACGCTAAAATACAACGCTTAGCAGCAAATATTTCTCGTTCTGCAGCTCCTTCCGCAGGTAAGTATTTCCCGATCTTTGCGGGTGTTGCGGGCGCAGATGCATTGAAAGCTGTTGAAAATTATGCTGGGAATAACGGTCCTTTAAAAGCTGAAGCAATACAGGCATTAGCAAATTGGTCAACAGCTGAGTCTTTACCTATCCTAATTCGTCTTTCAAAAACTGAAAAGGATCCTGCGATATTTAATACAGTATTCAACGGTTTAATTAAACAATTAAATGCGAGCACTGTTAATCCGGATCAAAAAACATTATTCTTGAAAGATGCCTTTTCTTTAGCGCAAGATGTTAAACAAAAGCGTGCGGCATTAAGTAATCTTCAATCTACTGGTACATATCAGGCATTGATGTTTGCTGAGAAGTATATGGATGATGCTGAACTAGGCTCTACTGCAACAAATGTGGCAATGAATATTGCTATGGATAATAAAAGTTATGTAGGAGAGGATATTCGTAGAATTTTGAATTCTGCAGCTGGTAAGTTATCAGGAAGCGAAAGCTCTTACCTTAAAGAAGCTATAGTTCGTCATTTAGCAGAAATGCCAAATGAGCAAGGGTATGTTTCTTTATTCAATGGTAAAGATTTAACGGGTTGGAAAGGTCTGGTTGAAAATCCTATCAAACGTGCTAATATGTCAAAAGATGAATTAGCAAAAAAGCAAACTGAAGCCGATAAGAAAATGCGTGAAAGCTGGACTGCTGAAGATGGTAGTCTTGTATTTAGCGGACACGGAGATAACATTGCCACAGTAAAGCAATATGGCGATTTTGAAATGTTAGTGGATTGGAAATTAGATCCAAATGGAAAAGAACCTGATGCTGGGATTTATTTAAGAGGAACTCCTCAAGTTCAGATTTGGGATATTTCACGAACAGAAGTAGGTGCTCAAGTTGGATCAGGTGGGCTATATAACAATTCTAAAAATGCTAAAGATCCTTTAAAAGTTGCTGATAATCCATTAGGAGAGTGGAACAATTTCAAAATCAAAATGATTGGCGAGAATGTTTCAGTATGGTTGAACGGTGAATTAGTAGTAGATAATGTACCATTGGAGAACTACTGGGATCGCAATCAATCTATTTTCCCAACCGAACAAATCGAATTGCAGGCACATGGATCTAGAGTATGGTACCGTGATATTTACATCAAGGAAATTCCTAGAAAAGAAGTTTATTCTTTAAGTGAACAAGAAAAGAAAGAGGGATTCGATTTATTATTTGATGGTAATAATTTAGACAAATGGACTACGTCTTCTGCATACGAAATCACACAAGAAGGATTCCTACGTTCGAATCCTGATGCAAAATTTGGCAAGAATCTTTATACTAAAGATGAATACGGAGATTTTGTATATCGTTTTGAATTTAAATTAACTCCTGGCGCTAATAACGGTATTGGTATTCGTACGCCATTAGAGGGAGATGCAGCTTATGTGGGTATGGAAATCCAAGTATTGGATGATGATGCCGATGTATATAAGGATTTAAAACCTTATCAGTACCACGGTTCTGTTTACGGAATTATTGCCGCTAAGCGTGGAGCATTAAATCCTGTCGGGGAGTGGAATACTGAAGAAGTACGTGTTCAGGGGAGTAAAATTAAAGTTACAGTGAATGGAAAAGTAATTGTTGATGGTGATTTAAAACAAGCAACTAAAAATGGTCCTGCTGATAGTAAACAGCACCCAGGTTTAGAGAATGCATCCGGACATATTGGATTTTTAGGTCATGGAACAGAAGTATTCTTCCGAAATATTAGAATCAAGAAATTGTAATCGGTCAATTTCATAAAACATTAAGCGGCAGTCCAAGATGGGCTGCCGTTTTTTTGGCATTATGTTATAGTAAAAATAGCTTGACGTTTTCCAATTCCATACGGAATCTCGTATACTTGTTCTTATTAATCAATCCAATTATTTATGCATAAGATTTATCTTATTTTTTCACTTTCAATATTTGTATTCATAGGCGTCAGTAATGCTCAATTAGCTCCTCTGACAGTTGAAAAGATCATGCGAGATCCTAAATGGATGGGAGTCTCTCCATCCAATTATAGATGGTCTGATAATAGTAAATACCTATACTTTGATTGGAACCCGGATGGAAAAGATAAAGCAGATGTGTACCGATTGGATGTTACTACAAAAAAATATGAACTAAGTTCTGATAGTATTGCAAATTTGGAGCAATCACCAAATTATATATATAACAAAGACAAAAGCTTAGCAGTATATCAAAGAGAAGGTGATTTGTATGTTAAATACAATAAAGAAAATAAGGTAGTTCAGTTGACAAAAACGCAAGAATTTGAAAGTCCGATAACTTTTTTATTGAATAATGAACTTGTTTTCCAGAGGAATGATAATGTATACAGCATAGATTTAAATAACAATTCCTTACGGCAAATAACAAATTTCCAGAAAGGCCATGAAACTAAAACAGAATCAAAATTATCTGAACAAGATGAGTGGTTAAAAAAGGATCAGGAAGCTTTGTTTGAAGTATTTAAAGAAGAAGATCGTATTAAAGATACTCGAAAGAAAAAGGAAACAAAGAAATCACAATATCTCGGTGATGGATTCTTATCCGGTATTTCAGTAAGTCCTGATGGTCAATATGTAACTTTTCGGGTCATCTATCCTGCAAAAGGTAACAGAAATACAATCGTTCCAAATTTTATAACTCGTTCAGGTTATGTGGAAGATTTAAATATGCGGACAAAGGTTGGAAATGCTTTGGCCCAATATAAATCATTTGTTTATAAAGTTCAACAGGATACGGTATTAGAAATAAAATCTTCTATGATTCCTGGTATTAAAGATTTGCCTGCATACTTAAGCGATTATCCGGAACGATTAGCTGAACTTCAAAAAGCTAATGAAGACAGAAATGTTAATTGGGGAAATGCCTCTTGGTCTCCGGATTCCAAGAATGTAGTAATTACCGCAAAATCCCAGGATAACAAAGACTTTTGGATTCTTAAATTAAACCCTGAAGATGCTGGCCTTAATCAACTCGATAGACAACATGATGATGCTTGGATTTCCGGACCCGGAATCGGAAGAGATGTGAAATGGCTGGATACTGATAAATTTTATTTTCAAAGTGAAGAAACGGGTTATTCTCATTTATACATATACGATATAAGCAGTAATTCCAAAAAGCAGTTAACGCAAGGTAATTGGGAAGTTCAGAGCGTTAATCTTTCCAAAGACGGTAAAACCTTCTATATCTCAGGAAATAAAGAACATCCCGGAATAACTCATTATTATAAACTAGGCGTTGATGGAAGTCATTTACAGCAAATTACTTCCATGAAAGGAGGGAATGAAGTTCTTCTATCACCGGATGAAAAATGGTTAGCCATCAATCACTCTACAATGAATAAGCCTTGGGAGCTTTATTTACAAAGTAATAAAGATAAATCAGACGCTCAACAAATCACAAAGTCCACTACGGCCGAATTTGATAGCTATGAGTGGCGGGAACCCGACATGGTTAAATTCTCTAACCGTTACGGAGATGATGTGTATGCAAGGGTTTATCCTGCTAAAAAACCACATCCCAACAAACCCGCTGTCGTATTTGTCCATGGTGCCGGTTATTTACAAAATGTTCACTATTGGTGGAGTCAATATTTTAGAGAGTATATGTTCAATAATCTGTTAGCGGATAATGGTTATACGGTTATAGATATTGACTACACGGCAAGTTCCGGTTATGGAAGAAATCACAGGACAGGTATCTACAGACATATGGGTGGAAAAGATTTAACGGATCAGGTTGACGGTGTTAAATACCTTGTAGATCATTATGGAGTGAACCCTTCTAATGTAGGCCTATATGGAGGCTCCTACGGAGGTTTTATAACACTAATGGGGTTATTTACAGAACCGGAAGTTTTTAAGTCTGGAGCAGCTCTTCGATCGGTTACAGACTGGGCTCATTATAATCATGGGTATACTGCCAATATTTTAAATACACCAGTAGAAGATCCAATTGCTTTTAAGCGTAGCTCGCCAATTTATTTTGCAGATAAATTGAAAGGCAATCTGTTAATGCTACATGGAATGGTCGACGTGAATGTTCAATTTCAAGATATCGTGCGACTTAACCAACGTTTAATCGAACTCGGAAAAGAAAATTGGGAACTGGCGGTTTATCCAGTAGAAGACCACGGATTTGTTCAACCTAGTAGCTGGACCGATGAATATAAGCGAATTCTGAAGTTATTTGAAACAACGTTGAAATAGTAGTAAAAAATATTTAGTATTTAAAAAGCATTTGAATTTTCAGATGCTTTTTTTATGTCCAAATTCGTTAAATTTACTTTATTATTAACCAGTCAATTATTTTGTTATGAGTTATAATCGATTACTCCTCTTGATTATTTCATTTGCAGCTGCAATAACAATGTTTTACTTCTTATTTGGACCTGATCAGGAAAATAAAAAAATCGGATATTTTGCTATGATCATACTGATTGGCACGAATGCGATCTATTATTTATTCTCCAATGATTTGATAGAACGCAAAAAATAAAGAGTTGTTAACATCAGCAACAACTCTTTATTAAAACCTGAATATTAAATTCTAATACTCTTTAGTAATTTAAGCTACATCCCTTAAATCTACTGCTACAACTCTCGATACACCTTGCTCTACCATGGTTACACCATAAATAATATCTGTGCTCGCAATCGTCCGTTTATTGTGTGAAACAACAATAAACTGTGATTGGTTAGAGAACTCACGAATAATATTATTGAATTTATCAATATTTGTATCGTCTAAAGGTGCATCAACTTCATCGAAGATACAGAAAGGGGCAGGCTTCAATAAATAAAGAGAGAACAATAAAGCTGTAGATGTCAATGTTTTCTCACCACCAGAAAGTTGATTGATGGATAAAGGCCGTTTTCCTTTAGGTCTGGCAATAATATCAATGTCGGATTCTAAAGGATTTTTAGGATCACTCAAAACGATATCACAAGAATCCTCTTCATTAAATAATGAACGGAATACCTTGATGAAATTCTCACGTACAGTTGTAAAAGCGTACATAAATTTATCATTTGCTGATTGATCAATCTCTTGGATAGTGCTTAGCAAAGAAGCTTTAGCCTCCATTAAATCTGTTTTTTCCTTTTGAATAAAACTGTGACGTTCATCCATCTCATCATAAGCTTCTTTAGCTGTTGGGTTGATACTGCCATAATCATTCAATTGCTTCTTCAGCTTTGTGCATTTCGTTTCTAATTCAGAAAGTTGAAGTCTTCCTTCAGGAATTTCTCCTTCTAAAAGATCTTGAAGCTCAATATTAAATTCTACAGAAAGACGTTCTTTGAGCGTATTTAGATCAATCTGTAATGCAGTTTTCTTGTCTTTTAATGCTGAAATAAGCGTATCTGAGATATCCTTAGCTTTCCTTAGCTGACTGATTTCATCCTCTAAATCGTTAATTATTTTTCTGGATTTAAAAAAATCCTCCTCAATTTCCTGGAGTCCTTTTTCAAGAAGTTCTTTTTGCTCATACATGCCACTTAAGTCCGTGTCATTGTTGTCCGAAAATTTTAACGTATCTTTTAATTCTTCTTTTACTTTCTCAAATTCTATATTGAATCTTAGAATTCTTTCCTCAAAATTCTCTTGCTGAGATTCCCGAAATTCTAAATCCCGCTGGATGGTATTGACCTTATTCTGTTGTTGATGAAATTTAATGTTCTTCTCATTGTAAACAGTAGATTTCTCATCCAGAATTACTGCTATCGCATGATATGCGTCTTCTAGATTGCTTAGTACGACTTGATTTTCTCTAGCGGTCTCTTTGAAACTTATTAATTCAGGTTCTGATTTCTGTAGTTGAGTAAGTATGTTGGATACTTTAAATTCAATGTCCTGTTTTCTGTTCTGACTTGTGCTAATAAATGTCTGATACTGTTCCTGTTTAGTTTTAACAGAAATTAATTCGTTACTCAAACGGTTTAATTGAAGCCGTTGTTCATCGATTAATTCTTTTTGGGAACTAGCTTTAAGGCTAATTAACTTGCTGTTTAGATCATCTTGTTCTTTGTGGATAAGCTCGATCTCTTGATTTAATTCTTTGATCTCTTTTATCAGAATTTCTAAATTCTTCGCACGGCCAATACGTTTTCCCTCAAACAATCCTACAGAGCCCCCGCTAACTCCTAGTTTGTTTTTAGCATATTTACCATCTTTCTGAAGGATAATCCTATGATCTGTTGGTAAATTTGATTCTAAATCAGCATCAGACTCTGAATCCAATAAATAAACATTGTTTAACAATATATTACATAAAGGTTTGTATTTATCTTCTACGGTAATTATTTCCATTGCCGAGATGAGTCCATTTTCTTTTAAAATATTTATTGGTTCATCTTTTAATTCCTTAACTGCTTCTAAAACAAAGAAATTAGCTCTGCCTCTTGAAGAATCACTTAGTAATTTGATGGCCTGTACAGCATCATCTTTTGTTTCCACAACATAGTGATTCATAATAGATTCCAGATAGTTCTCAATCGCAACACGGAAATCCTCTTTACAAAATAAAATGTCTGAAAACAGAGGTGGATTCTTTTTCCAGCCTGCATGTTTTCTCAGGAATTTGATTGATTCAGGAAACCCTTCTAAATTATCTACGAGGGATTTTGTAAGGTTATACTCATTTTGCTTTGCATCTACGATACGAACCTTTTTACTCAAATCCTCAGCGGCATGTCTGATTTTTTCTTCGCATTCGTTAATCTGATCTTGAATTTCTGTTTCAGAATGCAAGGCGATATCAAATTGATCTTTTTGTATACTTACACGTTCTTCTAAATCAGCAACAAGTTTATTGAACTCCTTTAATTCCTCGCCTTTAGATTCTGTATCAGCAGTTGTCCTTAATGATTCTTGTTCTAGCGATTCTTTTTGAATTCCTAACACAGCTAATTCCTTTTCCAGAGCATATATTTGACTCTGTAACGATTGACTATTTCTAGAAAACTCATCCAATTTTGCTTTTGCAGCCTGTTGTTGTGATCTTAATTCATCTACCTCGATCTTATTTCCATCTAAATCCAGTTGTACTTTATCTAAGATGTTTTGCTCTTCAAAAAGTTCCTCATTTAAACGCTTAATCTGATATTGAATATGATTTAACTGTTGTTTATCATTCTGAAGATCATTATTTAATCGGGTTTCTTTTTCTTGCAGATGTTGTAATTGGGCATTTTTAATCTTTTTATCAGATTCGTATGACCTGATTTTGTTTACATACTCATTCGTAATTTTCTGTTGAGCTGCAAGATTTTTTTCTTTTGAAAGAATATCTGACTTAGAAGTCTGAAGATTTTTTTCTTTGTGCTCCATTTGCGAAAGGATCACCTTTAATTTTTGTTGCTGTTCCGTTTCCTGTTCTGTTATTCTTTCCAGATCAGTCTGAAAATCTTCCAACTTATAATATGCTAAACCAATACTTGCTTCTTTATATTCTTCCTTCAGTTTAAAGTATTTTTCAGCTTTCTTTGCCTGATTTTCTAAGGATTTTAGGTTTTTATTTATTTCAAATAATAAATCGTCTACTCGGGCAAGATCGGTTTCTGTGTCTTTTAATTTAGAAAGTGTTTGTTTTTTTCTGACTTTATACTTTGAGATACCCGAAGCTTCTTCAAATAGATTTCTTCGTGAATTGTCTTTATTTGCTATGATCTCGTCGATCATTTTTAATTCAATAATAGAGTAGGTGTCAGAGCCTATTCCAGTATCGAGGAATAAGTCTGTAATATCCTTGAGTCTACATTTTACATCATTTAATCTATACTCACTTTCACCAGTTCGAAATAGTTTTCTAGTTATGGTTACCGTTGTGAATTCTGTAGGTAAGATATTTTTTGTATTGTCGAATGTAAGGGATACTTCTGCGAGATTTGCTGGTTTACGATTTTTGGTACCGTTGAAGATAATATTTTCCATCTTATCGGATCTCAAGTTTCTCGTACTTTGTTCTCCCAAGACCCAACGCATGGCATCAACAACATTAGACTTTCCACAGCCATTTGGTCCAACGATGGCTGTTACACCTTCATTAAAGTTGATAGTTACTTTGTCGCCAAAACTCTTAAATCCCTTGATCTCTAATTTTGTTAACTGCATTCGTTGTTTATTCGTAAAAAATGTGTGCGAAAATAAGGAATTTCAATTACGATTGAAATAGGCTGATGAAAGGTTACTTTTTATAAATTACCTTATATCAATATTTCCTTAAAATATACAAAATTAGCTATTCCATCCTTTTGGATTCTGAATATACCTTTTGAAGTACGTAGATATCCTGATATGGCAGTTAATGCCCATGCTATTGCAGAATTCGCTTCAAGTTCAGGAAGCGTTAAAAAACTAAAATTATAAAAATCACCATAATTTTTAATAATTTCTAAATCGTTCCGCTCTTCCGTACTAATGGATTCATCATTCCATCGCCAGGTCCATTTTGATTGTTCAGCATCTAATGTTCCTACTATTTGAAACGAAAGTTTTAGGTTGGAATTGTCCTCATTTTGAAAGTTGAGGATAGAACTTTCCCAATCCACAGTGTAATTGGAAAATTGACCAAATCCGTAATTGTATTCTAAATTCTCCTGTTGGTCAGTAATGTATTCATGTGCTTTTTCATGAAGTACACGAAAAGATTCATCAATCTGGGGTTTCTCAAAACTCATAAGCCATAAATATAACACAAAACCTTAAAAATTAGAAAAGCCCAATAAAATCGGGCCTTTCTGTTCTTATGGATGTATTGTAAAGCTGCCTTAATTATTATAATAGGTATGCATTAAACCTAATGGGAAATCCGAACTACCTTTTGTTCCATATAACATGAAACTGTAATGTCTTCCCTGTACTAATTCAAAATCATCGATCTTAGCCAACACATTTCCTTGTTCATCTTCTGCAGTGATAGTGAATTTACCGGAATTAGCTAACCTATAAATTTGAGTTTGTGCCAAAGTAGAAGGAGTTTCTATTGTCCGATCTTCAAAACCATCGATTTCTTGGGTGCCGATTTTAAAATTTACTTTTCCAACATTGTTGGCTAAGTGAAAGAAACGAACTCCGTCTTTAGTTCCTAAATTTTCCAATCCTATATCTGATACACGGATAAAAGTTGGTTTCTCAACAGTGCCATATACAAAACAACTGTATGCAATACTGTCTGCGAAAGTGAAAGTCGTGTCAACAATATTTTTGTTTTCTGCTCGATCTATAACCTGAAGACTTTTGTTTCCCGGAATTGCAAAAAAACCTGAAATTCCTTTATACTCAGGGTTTACTTGATTTAAAGGGCTACCATTGACCGTGTAATATACACCGGTCGTTTTTGGGTAGTAATTCAAAATAGTAACCGGAGGGTAATTTTGTGATGGATAATTGTCATCATCCTTTAAACAGCTGCTTAAAGTTAATATACAAAGACCTATGATTATTAGAAAATTATATTTTTTCATTTGTTCAGTAATTGCTTTTTGAAAATCATTTTTTTGAACGTTCAATGAAAAAACGTTTATGAATAAGAATACGCTACAGGTTGAATAAAAAAATTATAATGATTTTCGATTTGGGTTCGATTTCAAAGGCTTAACGCGTTCAATAAAATTTTCTAATCCTATTTTCTGAATTGTCAGTACTTCCTGTTCATATATAGGTAAAAGTTCAACTAGTTGTACTCCTGCAGACTTTCTTCCATCTTTAATTCGGTCAGAAAACAAAGCTGAATCGGGATTAATAACTACAAAAGCATTTAATTCGGAAGTTTCACTAACTTTTTGTCCTAAGCGAATGATTTCTCCGGTATGGAATGGGCAATCTCCTCGAAGTTGATTTGCTAAATATCCTACCACGTGTGCCCAAGACATATCATCAGAGTTCATTTGAAGAAGTAATTCGATCTTATTATGTTGATCCGGATGACTGGCAAATGATAATCCATAGGAAAAACTAGTTAGTGGTCTATTTTCATTTCCTCCAAAAACCACTGTGTAAACGAAAGGGAGTTTTTTCTTTACACTTTTCTCTCTGAAAATAGAGGCTGTATCCTGGAAAATCTCTTCTAAATGTGAACGATAATGTTCCAATGGAGATTTAAGAAAATCCGGTTTTTTTATAATCATCTGAAAATTTAACCTGTTTTGCGTAGCTAAAGTAAGTAATTAAGCAAAAATTACAGAAAAAGCTGTCAAAATGACTTAAAAATAACATTGGAATGTAAGTTGATTAACGTATACGGTATAAATCTTAAAATATTAATAAATAAACATATGCAAGAAGAGAAAGGTACTATTTCAATACATACCGAGAATATATTTCCGGTAATTAAGAAGTTCTTATACTCAGACAATGAAATATTTTTACGTGAATTAGTTTCTAATGCTGTTGATGCTTCTCAGAAGATAAAAAGACTTTCTTCATTAGGGCAATATAATGGTGAAGTCGGTGATTTAACCATTCAGGTAAAAGTTGATGAAGAAACAAAAACAATTACGATTTCTGATTTCGGGATCGGAATGACTGCTGAAGAAATCAAGAAATATATCAATCAAATAGCTTTTTCCGGTGCCACCGAGTTTATGGAAAAATTTAAAGAAGCAAATGACGCCAATGAAATTATTGGACGCTTCGGTTTAGGTTTCTATTCTGCTTTTATGGTAGCGGATAAGGTCGAAATAGATTCGTTATCTTATCAGGAAGGTGCCGAGCCTGCACATTGGACTTGTGATGGTTCTACATCTTATGAAATATCTACTGGTACCAGAACAACAAGAGGTACTGATGTAATCCTTCATATTAATGAAGAATCACTTGAATTTTTACAAAAACATAGAATACAACAAATATTAAATAAATACTGTAAATTCTTACCTGTTCCAATCCAATTTGGTACTAAATCAGGATCTGAACCAGATGGAGAAGATGCTGATGGTAAACCCCAATATAAAACAGTTGAGGTTCCAAATATCATCAACAATACGCATCCCGCCTGGACTAAATCTCCATCGGAACTAACGGATGAGGATTACCTGAAATTCTATCATGAATTGTATCCGCAATCCATGGATGAACCTCTATTTTGGATTCATTTGAATGTTGATTATCCATTTAATCTAACAGGTATTCTATATTTCCCTAAAATCAAAAACGAATTAGAGATCCAGCGTAATAAAATCCAGCTTTATTCTCGTCAGGTATTCATTACTGATGAAGTAAAAGATATTGTTCCTGAATTCTTAATGTTATTACAAGGGGTTATAGATTCACCGGATATTCCTTTGAATGTTTCAAGATCTTTCTTGCAGGCAGATAGCAATGTCAAGAAAATCAATAATTACATCACCAAAAAGGTAGCTGATAAATTAAATGAAATATTCAAATCCGACCGTAAAGGGTTTGATCAGAAATGGAATGACATCAGTTTATTCATTAAATACGGTATGTTGAGTGATGAGAAATTTGCTGAAAAAGCTAATGATTTTTGCTTATTACAGACAGTAGATAATGAATACTATACCTTCAAAGAGTATTATGAGAAAGTAAAGGATATCCAAGTTGATAAAGACGGTAACATCATTTACTTATATACTCAAGACAAAGCTCAACAAGACGGATATATTGCAGCGGCTAAAGCTAAGGGATATGATGTTTTAGATTTCAATGGACCATTAGATACTCACTTTGCTGGTTATTTAGAACAGCATGGAGGTGAAAAAGTTCAATTAAAACGTGTTGATGCTGATGTAATTGATAAATTGATTCCTAAAGACGAGAAAATTGAACAAATTTTGTCGGAAGATGAAAGTAAAAAAGCTTCAGGAATTTTTGAAAAAGCAATTTCACGACCTGACATGAAGGTAGAAGTAGACGCTTTAAATGAAAATGATTTACCAGTATCTGTAACAATCGATGAGTTTATGCGTCGTATGAAGGATATGGCCAAAACTGGGGGAGGTATGGGCTTTTACGGTACTTTACCTGATAACTATAAAGTAACAGTAAATGGCAATCACCCTTTGGTTAAACGTATACTTGAAGCACCAGAAGAAGAGGGAGAGAAGTTGGCTAAACAAGCCTTTGATCTGGCTCTATTATCTAGAGGACTATTAAATGGTGCTGAGTTAACTGCATTCGTAAAACGCAGTGTTGACTTAATATAAATAGGATTAGCATTTAGATAAAAAAAGCTCGTTAAATATGTTTTAACGAGCTTTTTTATATCTTTTATTTATTTCTAATAAAGTCCCAATTGCTTATCATCCATATATTTCAACATTTTTTTAAGCTCCGGGTCATCAAAATAGGCTAAGCTTTCACTAGCTATTTTTCTGGCATTCTTGAATTCTTTTTTCTTTAATTGATCAGAAGCTAAATTAACCGCTAATGAAATTAAATCATCATTGTCCTTCAATCCCAAATCCTGATTTTTAGCTAACTCTTCGATAACCAAATCATGGTAAGCTAAAGATTTCTCAATATTTTTTTCCTGAAAGCTTAAGAATGCCAATTGATTTGCATTGATCGTATAAATCTTACGAATCTGCTTATCTTCTTGTAAAAATGGAAACTTAGCCGTCCAGGCATCAATACTATCTAATGAATTCTGTAAGTTGTTTTTATCCCTTGCAATAGTTAATAAGGAAGCTGAAATGATTGCTTGAATCTCTTTATCTTCCGTGTTTTCAAAATAGCAATTTGTTAATAGGGGAAGAGCTTCTGGTATATTTTTATTAACAGCTAATTTAATTCCCTTTTCTTTATTTAATTTATAATCCAATGAGTCTTGTGCGAAAACATTGTTTGAACAGCTTATTATTAATATTACGGCAGCTAATTTTAAATACATATGTTTAATCATCATGGTAACAAAACTATATTTTTTACAATTATTTCCCGTAGGATTAACTTTTCTTAACAAAGAAATCCTTGTTTATCTGAACTGAACGAAGATTTTGATAAAATCAATTGTAACAAACCTATTGCAATTGATGTTAATTTACATGATTTGCTACCTATTTCAATATTATATTTTCCAAAATCAGAAGGAGAGACTTTAGTATGGAGAGAGCCTTAAGTAAAATTAAAAATACACAATCGATTGATTGAGCGCATTAGTTTATAAATTACCAAATATGCTTCGTTTTGTGGTTTCTAACATTATTTTTTGTGGTTAAAGATTATAAATTTGTTTATTACCTAATAATACATTTATGAATCAATACCTTACGAAGTTTCTTAGCTCAGGTTTATTTCTAATAAGTATGTCAGGGAATCTTTTTTCACAAAGCATTCCAAATACCAGACATATTGAAGGATTTCTATATGGCAATACTATTGCTCCAACTGGTAAGGAGTGGCAATCTCCTCAAGACCTCTCCCTTAACAAAGAACTTCCCCATGCTTATCACTTTTCTTTTAATGATGTCAGCTCTGCTCAGAAAGTTCTTCCTGAGCATTCTTCCAATTGGCTATCATTGAATGGAACCTGGAAGTTTCATTGGGTTAAAACTCCTGAAGAACGTCCAAAGGATTTCTATAGAACAGATTTTGATGTAAATAGCTGGGATGATGTTCCGGTACCAATGAGTTGGAATATTTTGGGAATTCAAAAAGATGGTTCCCTTAAATATGGTGTTCCGATTTATGTTAATCAGCAAGTTATCTTTCAACATCAGGTAAAAGTAGATGATTGGAGAGGAGGGGTGATGAGGACACCTCCTCAAACTTGGACTACCTTTAACTATCGAAATGAGGTAGGATCTTATAAGCGATCGTTTACAGTACCCAAAGATTGGAAAGAAAAGGAAGTCTATATCAACTTTGATGGCGTTGATTCATTTTTCTACCTATGGGTTAACGGTAAATATGTTGGCTTTTCCAAAAACTCCCGTAATCTCGCTTCTTTCAATATTACGCAATACTTAAACCCTAAATCAGAAAATACAGTATCCGTTGAAGTTTATAGAAACTCAGACGCATCTTTTTTGGAAGCCCAGGATATGTTCAGATTACCAGGAATATTCCGCACAGTTTCTTTGACTGCCAAACCTAAAGTACAGATCAGAAATCTAGTTGCTATACCTGATTTAGACGAGGAATATAAAGATGCTACGTTAAAAGTATCTGCTGATATTTTAAATACGAGTGGTAAATCGGTTAAGGGTTACAAAATCAGATATACATTATATGAGAATGAGCTTTATTCAGATGCATCAAAGAAAGTAACTGAAATTGATCTGAGAAGATCAGTAGATCCTATTCATGCGGATTCATCATTACTCGTTGAACAAACTTTAAAAATATCTAATCCGAAGAAATGGTCTGCAGAGATTCCTAATAGGTACACCATCGTTGCCGAATTATTGAACTCGAAGGGTAAAGTGGTTGAGGTATTGTCCTCTTATATAGGCTTTAGAGAGGTTGAATTGAAAGACACAAAAGCTGCTGATGATGAATTTGGACTAGCAGGCAGATATTTCTATGTAAATGGTAAAACTGTTAAGCTAAAGGGTGTAAATCGTCATGAAACAAACCCTGAAACAGGGAAAGTAGTTTCTCATGAACAGATGGAAAAGGAAATGATGCTTTTAAAGCGGGCAAATATTAATCACGTCCGTAATTCTCATTATCCAAATGATCCTTATTGGTATTACTTATGTGACAAATATGGGATTTATCTGGAGGATGAAGCAAACATTGAAAGTCATGAATATTATTATGGTGAGGCCTCACTATCCCATCCTATAGAATGGAGAAATGCGCATGTTGCCAGAAACTTAGAAATGGTTCATGCGACTATTAACCATCCTTCAATTGTGATATGGTCCTTGGGTAATGAGGCTGGTCCAGGAAAGAATTTTGTTGCTGCATATGATGCCATTAAGAAAGTTGATCTTTCAAGACCGGTTCAATATGAACGTAATAATAGTATTGTAGATATTGGCTCTAACCAGTATCCTTCAATTGAATGGGTCAGAGGTGCTGTAAAAGGTACTTATAAATTAAAATATCCATTCCATATCTCTGAATATGCTCATTCTATGGGAAATGCCTCAGGAAATTTAATTGATTACTGGGAAGCTATTGAATCGTCTAACTTCTTTATGGGAGGTGCAGCCTGGGATTGGATAGATCAATGCATGTACTACTATGATAAAACTACCGGTGAACGTTATTTAGCTTACGGAGGAGATTTTGGAGATAAACCAAATGATGGAACTTTTGTGATGAATGGATTAATCTTCGCAGATCTTAACCTAAAACCACAGTATTATGAAATCAGAAAGGTTTATCAGAATGTAGGTGTTAAAGCTAGTGATATTTCAACAGGCAAAATTGAAATTTTTAATAAGAATTACTTCTCATCTTTAGATGATTATTCTATTAACTGGTCAGTATGGAAAGATGGTACACAAGTTGATCAGGGTGAAATAGAATTAGATTCCTCAGTACAAGCTCGTGAGAGAAAAACTATTCAAATTCCTTATGAGTTCAATGAACTGGATGCCAGCTCTGAGTATTTTGTGAAAATTCAATTTTCTCAAAGATCTGATAAACCCTGGGCTAAACAGGGTGAAGTTCAAATGGAAGAACAAATACCGGTTAAATCAGCCACGAATTTACCAAGTATAGCATTAGAAGCTAAAGGGTCAGACCTATTGAACTCCGTTAATGGAAATTTCCAGGAAATTAAGGGTAACGGATTTTCAGTGAAATTTAACGATACAACAGGTACTATATATCAATTGATTTATAATGGTACTAATATAATCAGAGCGGGAGAGGGGCCTAAATTAGATGCTCTTCGTGCTCCATTAGACAATGATAACTGGGCTTATAAACAATGGTTCGAGAATGGACTACATCAACTGGTTCATAAAGTTACTTCTAAAAACATCTATCAACGATCAGATGGAGCAATAATTCTGTCTTATAATGTGGAATCTCAGGCAGCAAATGGAGATACTATTATGGGTGGAAGTTCCGGTACTTATACCATTGAAGATCATAAGGATAAGCCATTTACAGATACTGACTTTAAATTCTCAAGTAACTATGTCTGGACGGTTTATAAAGATGGTTCGATAGAATTGGAAAGCAGTATTATTTCTAATAATAGTTCGTTGGTTTTACCTCATATTGGTTTTGCTATGCAAATACCGGAGTCTTTGTCGAATTATAAATATTATGGACGAGGTCCTATCAATAATTATGCGGATCGTAAAACAGGACAATTTATTGAGCAGTATAGTAGTTCGGTAAAAGATCAGATGGTGCCTTGGCCGAAGCCTCAATCTACAGGTAACAGAGAGGAAGTAAGGTGGTGCTCATTGACGAATGCTGATGGTAATGGTGCTGTGTTTATTGCTAAGGATGTTTTCTCCGCATCGGCCTTGCCTTGGTCGGAAATGGAAATGACCTTGGCACCACATTTACATCAATTGCCTGAAAGCTCCGGGACACATCTTTACTTATTAGCTGACGTAACAGGATTAGGAGGCAATAGCTGCGGTCAGGGTCCTCCTTTAGAGCAAGATCGGGTGAAAGCTGATGCTCATAATTTTGGATTTATTATCCGTCCGGTTAATAAGCAAAACGAACAGTCTCAGGTCAAAGTTTCTGTAGCTGGCGAAATGCCGCTGTCAATTAACCGCGATCGCAAAGGAAATATTGAAATTAATACGCAATTGCAAAATGCTGAAATCCTATATCAACTTAATAACGGAAAAGTTCAATCTTATCTTCAACCATTTAATTTACGTGAGGGAGGAAAAGTTAAGGCCTGGTATAAGGGAAATGATAATTTAAGTGTAGAAAACGAATTCCCTAAGATTGAGAGTATACCAATGCAGATTAAAAATGCATCCAGTCAAGAAGTAGGTGAAGGAAATGCTGAACATCTTCTGGATGGTGACCCTGCTACAATCTGGCATACCATGTATTCTGTGACAGTAGCTCAATATCCTCACTGGATTGATTTTGATGCCTCAGAGGTTAAGAAAATTAAAGGATTTACGTATTTACCTCGCCAGGACGGTACAAATGGTCATATAAAAGGTTATAAAATACAAGTTAGTCTTGATGGTGAAAACTGGTCAGAACCTGTTGCGGAAGGAGAATTTGAAAAAGGAAATTCTTTAAAAACCATTCAGTTGGCTAAACCCGTAGAAGGAAGATACATTCGCTTCACCGCATTAAGCTCCCAAAATGGGCAGGACTTTGCTTCAGGTGCCGAATTTGTGGTATTGGCTGATTAATAAGAAATAATCGTAACTAAAAACAGGATAATAACCCATGATTATCCTGTTTTTTATTAAATTAACCTTAGTTCTTATCTAAAACTCCTATGCTATGAAGATTTTTATCAATAAAATGATCCCGGAAGCAGGCATGCAACTATTAAATAGATCTGATATTGAGTTAATTATGCCAGAGAATCCCGAAATAACCTATGATGAATGGATTAGCTATTGCCAGCAATGTGATGCCATACTTAATATTGGTGCTTATAAAATAGATGCAAATTTCTTTGATTTATGTCCATCAGTTAAAGCTGTTTCATTATTCTCGGTAGGATATGATCAGGTAGACCTTGCAGAAGCCACACGTAGAAAAATTCCTGTTTCTAATACACCGGATGTTTTAAGTAAAGCCACTTCCGATATTTCATTTATGTTGATGCTTATGGTTTCCAGATTAGCATCATTTAATTCAAATCAGATACGTATCGGAGTCAGATTTAAATATTTCAATCCAATTGCTAATTTAGGACAGGAATTATATGGAAAAACCCTTGGAGTATTTGGATTAGGAAGGATTGGTTATGAAATGGCAATAAAATGTCAGGCAGCTTATCAGATGCCAATTATCTATCATAATAGAAATAGAAACATCGAGATGGAAGAAAAGTTAGGGGCTAAATATGTCTCCTTTGAGGAGTTATTGAAGCGATCGGATGTGCTTTCTATTCATGCTAATTATTCAGTAGAACATCATGGGATGTTTAATGCTGAAGTTTTTGACCAGATGAAATCAAATGCTATTCTTGTAAATACTGCACGTGGAGGATTTGTAAATGAAGCTGATTTATACCAGGCATTAGTTAATGAGAAGATCTGGGGGGCTGGCCTGGATGTTACCGATCCTGAACCTATGCTACCAGATTCTCCACTCTTGAAATTAGAGCGGGTCTGTGTCCTGCCACATATCGGTTCTGCCACATTAGAGGCAAGGAGCGGAATGGCTCGTATTGCAGCAGAGAATATCATTGCTTTTGTGAAAGAAGAGAAGTTAGTGACCTGTCTGAATCCGGAGGTATATAATTAAGCTATGTTCAATATTCTTATTGCCCCAAATAGTTTTAAAAATAGTCTCACTGCGAATGAAGTTGCAGATGCTATTGCTCTGGGCTTTAAAGAAAGTGAATTAGAGGCAGTTCTCCAAAACTTTCCTATTGCGGATGGGGGAGATCACACTTCTTTTTTAATTACTGATTATCTAAAAGGAAAAATGAACTCCTTAAAGGTTTCAGGAGCCTATCTGCAAGAAACCGATGCAAACTATGGTCTGGTAAATAAGGGTAAGACTGCTGTAATTGAAGTAGCTCAAACATCAGGGTTTAAATCTATTCAAGGTAAACTTAAAAGCCCTATAAATTCATCAACAAAGGGTTTGGGCGAAATAATTCAATATAATATAGACGACGGAATTTTTGATTTCATTATTTGCTTAGGAGGTTCTGCAACGGTTGATGGAGGAATTGGTATGTTGCAGGCACTAGGAATGAAATTTTTAGATAAAAATCATACGCAATTCCATGCTTTACCTTCAAATTTTGAGAAGGTGCAATCAATAGACCTTGAACAATTCAATAAGACAATTTCAAAATGTTCTTTTACTGTTCTCTGTGATGTAGAAAATAAACTACTTGGGGAAGAGGGAGCTGCAAAGTTTTTCGGACCTCAGAAAGGTGCTGATGAAGCCGATATGAAATCTCTGGAAAATTTTCTGATTCACTTTGAGAAACTTACTGCGGAAAAGCTTGGTAAATCACTAGATAAGGTTGTTGGGGGAGGTGCCGCCGGTGGCTTAGGAGCGGTATTCTCTGTGTTTATGAATGCAATACTGAAAAAGGGAACCAACTATTTTTGTGAACTAACTGGATTTGAATCAATGTTATCGAAGGCAGATTTGCTTATAACAGGAGAGGGGAGTATTGATAATCAATCCATGCGAGGCAAGGCTCCGATTGTAGTGGCAAAGTTGGCTAGGAAATATGATATTCCTGTAATAGGTTTAGCAGGTAGTATACCCTTAAAGGTCAGTAAGGATCTTCAAAAATATTTTACAATGTTATTGGCAATTGGCAATAGCCCGAATAATCTTAAAAATGCTATAAAGAACACGAAATCAAATCTTATCAGAACAGCAAAACAAATAGGTTTTATCTTAAAGCAATCATGTTAGTCTAGCCATTTATTTCTTATAATAAAAGGTTAAACTTCCTTTTCTTTCCTTAAAATTATTTTTTAATACCTTCTTAAAAAGAAAGCCTCCTTACAATAAAATTCCCAAAAACCAATCATATTAATTCGGTAAATCCTCCCTAGTCAAATTCTCACTTACCCATATCTCACCCGTTTCTCACCCGTTACTTCCCCAATTAAAATCCGATTTCAAGAGGGTGAAATTTGAGTTAATTGTATGTTTATTTAAAGGGAGTAATTCTCAATTTTAATTTTGTTTCATCGGTATCAACTTGGTTTAGTTTTGTTTCATACTTTATGATGAAATCGATCGAAGCTGAAGTCTTAGAAAACTTCTATGGATATTATTTAAAGAATAATTCATTTGGGTATTTTAAAGTATTGAATTAGTCGGAAATGATTCCTGATTAGGTGTAAGTTTGAGTGAAATTTTCCTGCAAATAAAAATATCTAGTTAGAAATGAGGTTTTTCGCTAATTAAAGCAATTAATAGCATAAAAATATTTGGAGGATAAGGAGAATAGTGATACTTTTGTATCACAAAATCACGGTAGGTATAGCTCAGTTGGTTAGAGCACTAGATTGTGGTTCTAGGGGTCGTGGGTTCGAGCCCCATTACTTACCCGAAAAGCTTCTCAGAAATGAGAAGCTTTTTTTGTGGGGAAAATGTTGATTTTGGCTCTTAAAGGGATCATACCGAAAGTTTGGGATCATACCGAAAGTTTGGGGGGTAATCATTTTTAAGCATACAATTTCATCACTCTGTACAGGAAGAATGTTGTATCCCTTACTCCACGGAAGACGCTCCTGAAAGCTTTGAGTTTTGCATTGAAG
>Ga0308157_10002058_pt1 | contig 35775 bp, 32 predicted proteins | sample PhyBR1_FD_201035 | JGI IMG/M metagenome (GOLD analysis project Ga0308157, IMG submission 201035) | Phyllosphere microbial communities from UC Gill Tract Community Farm, Albany, California, United States - DLSLB.R1 | ecosystem: Host-associated > Plants > Phyllosphere > Unclassified | place: USA... | reverse complement strand
GCCGGCCGGGACCGGGATGCCGTATTCGGCAAGCAGTTGTTTTGACTGGTACTCGTGGAAATTCATGCGTCACCGTGGGAATAGGAACGACCGCACGCATCTCCTCGGGCCCCGGCTTGGGGGCGCCGGCAAGGACTGCGGCGGGCCCACTATTGTGGCCGAGCCAGCGCCGGGGCGCAAAGAAGTCTGTACAAATGGCCAAGTCCGGCATGTTTTCTGGCGATTTTTCAGCAACTTGCCTCTGAATAGGGGGCGCCGCGCGCGTGTCGTGCAGCAGCCCGTGCGCACCTATACTTGGTGGGTTAATGCTTGGATAGGAGTTCCGGCTTGGCCCCCAGCACCTCGCTCATAGACCGCATCGAGTCGATACCGCGTCGCGAGCTGTATTTCTTCGCCCTGTACCGGGTGCTGATCGCCACCCTGTTGGCCGCGCTGGTCTTCAGCCCGCTGACCCCGTTCGCAGGTGAGGCGCACCAGCTGCGGTTGGCCGAAACCGTCACCATCCTCTATCTGCTGGTAGCCCTCGCACTACTGGCCTGGGGCCGCAACGAGCGCTGGTTGCAACCGATCGTGTTCGGCAGCCTGCTGGTCGACATCACCGCAGCCACCCTGCTGAGCCATGCCCTGCCCGGCGCCAGTGCCGGCATCTCGATGTCGCTGCTGTTCAACATCGCCGCGGCCGCCCTGCTGCTGCCGCTGTCACGCGCCATGCTACTGGCGCTGCTGGCCGCTGCCGCCAGCGTCACCGAGTATGTGTGGCAGGCTTTCGAAGGCAGCGACAACCCGCGTACGCTGGCCGAGCTGGCGATGTTCGTCACCAGCTATCTTGCACTGGCCTTCATCGCCTACCAGATCGGCAGCCGCACCCGCCGCACCCAGCAGTTGGCGGATCAACGGGGCGCAGAAGTAGCCAACCTGTTCGAAGTGAACGAGCTGATCATCCGCCGCATGCGTACCGGCGTGCTGGTGGTGGACACCAGTGGCCAGATCACCCTGGCCAACGAGGCGGCGACCGCCCTGCTCGGTGACATGGAGGGCGCGCTGGCCACCGAGCGTGTCGCGCTGAGCATTGCTTCGCCTGAATTGGCGCGGCGCCTGCAGCGTTGGCGCAATGGCTGGCATGAAGACGAACAACCGCTGCAGCTCGCCCCCGAGCAGGCCGAAGTGCTGCCGCGCTTTGCGCGCCTGCTGGCCGACAGCGATATGTCGCTGATCTTCCTCGACGACACTACGGTGGTCTCACGCCGGGCCGAATCACTGACCCTCTCGACCCTGGGCCGTTTCTCGGCCAGTCTTGCCCATGAGATACGCAACCCGCTGGCGGCCATCAACTATGCCACCCAGCTGTTGGAGGAGTCCGAGGACATAGGCGAGGCCGACCGGCGCCTGCTGCAGATCATCCACCAGCAATGCCAGCGCACCAATGGCATCGTCGAGAGCGTGCTGGCGCTGGCCCGACGCGAACGGGCAAATCCCGAGAATCTGGACCTGGCCGCCTTCGTCCGCCGCTTCGTGATCGAGTACCGGCAGACCCTGTCACTTGAAAACGACAGTCTGGAAGCGGTGATCCGCGAGCCATCGGTGATAGCGATGATCGACCCCCGGCACCTGCACCAGGTACTGACGGCCCTGGTCCACAACGCCCTCAAATATGGCCGGATCGCCGATGAAGCGGCACGTATCCGCATCCGTGTCGCCTCGGCCGAACGCAACGCGGTCATCGACATCATGGACCGCGGTCCGGGCATTCCTGATGCCATCGCCAGCCAGCTGTTCCGGCCGTTCTACACCACCTCCGAACATGGCACCGGACTGGGCCTGTACATCGCCCGCGAGCTTTGCCGAGCCAATCAGGCCCAGTTGGACTATGTGTCGATTCCCGCTGGCGGTGCCTGCTTCCGGCTGACCCTGAGCATCCCGAAAACCGCATTCACCCGCGGCGAGCGCCAATAAGCGGTTTCTGGATGCAATCGTTTGTAGACATACCTCCACCTCGGCTATCGTTCCATTCATGAACGCAACACATAGCGCCCTGATCGTCGATGACGAACGCGACATCCGTGAGCTGCTGGTCCTTACCCTTGGCCGGATGGGCTTACGGATCAGTACCGCCGCCAACCTCGCCGAAGCCCGGGAACTGCTGGCCAGCAACCATTTCGACCTGTGCCTGACCGACATGCGCCTGCCCGACGGCAATGGCATCGAGCTGGTCACCGAGATCAACCGCGACCATCCCTCCACTCCCGTGGCGATGATCACTGCCTTCGGCAGCATGGACCTGGCGGTGGAAGCCCTGAAAGCCGGCGCCTTCGACTTCGTCAGCAAGCCTGTGGACATCAACGTGCTGCGCGGCCTGGTCCGGCATGCCATCGAGCTGAACAACGAAGCCCGCCCCAGCACCCCGCCACCGCCGGAAAACGCCACCCGCCTGCTCGGCAGTTCGCCGGCAATGGACGAGCTGCGCGCGACCATCAGCAAAGTCGCACGCAGCCAGGCACCGGTCTACATCCTGGGCGAATCAGGCGTCGGCAAGGAACTGGTCGCCCGTACCATCCACGACCAGGGCGCGCGCGCGGCCGGGCCGTTCATCCCGGTCAACTGCGGCGCCATCCCCAGCGAACTGATGGAGAGCGAGTTCTTCGGCCATCGCAAGGGCAGCTTCACCGGCGCCCACGCCGACAAGCCCGGCCTGTTCCAGGCAGCCAGTGGCGGCACCTTGTTCCTGGATGAAGTCGCCGAGCTCCCCCTGCAGATGCAGGTCAAGCTGCTGCGCGCAATCCAGGAAAAATCGGTACGCCCGGTAGGCGCCGCCACCGAAGTCACCGTGGACGTGCGCATCCTCTCAGCCACCCACAAAGACCTGGGCACCCTGGTGCAGGACGGGCGCTTCCGCCACGACCTGTACTACCGCATCAACGTCATTGAATTGCGGGTGCCACCGCTACGCGAACGCCGCGGTGACCTGCCGCAGCTCGCGAGCACCATCCTGAATCGCCTGGCGCTGGCACAGGGGCAAAAACCACCGCGACTGGCGGCGTCGGCACTGGAAGCATTGGATGCCTACTCCTTCCCGGGCAATGTCCGCGAACTGGAGAATATCCTTGAGCGCTCGCTGGCCCTGGCCGACAGCGACTGCATCGACGCCAGCGACCTGCGCTTGCCACAGCCGCAAAGCGCCACGCCACGCGCCCCCAGCAGCGAGCCCCCGGCACCTGCTGCCGTCCCCCAGGAAGCCGTTGTCGACATCGACCCGGCCAGCGCTGCCCTGCCCTCCTACATCGAGCAGATGGAACGCACGGTGATCCAGAAGGCCTTGGAAGAAAACCGCTGGAACAAGACCAAGACCGCAGCCCAGCTCGGCATCACCTTCCGCGCCCTGCGCTACAAGCTGAAAAAGCTGGGCATGGAGTAAGCAAGCCCCTGAAAGCCAGGTAGAGCCGAGTCATGCTCGGCAGCGGGCTATACCTGTAGTGCCGAGCCATGCTCGGCAAGAGCATCACTGGCAACGCCTCTGCCGAGCATGGCTCGGCACTACAAATGCCAAACATTGCCGAGCATGGCTCGGCACTGCAGGGCTTAGTCCTTGGTGACGCGGTTGATCTCGGCCAGGCTGGTAATGCCCTGCGCCGCCTTCACCAATGCCGATTGCCGCAGGTCATTGACGCCGATCTTCTGCGCAGCTTCAGCAATATCCATCGCATTGCCGCCCTGCAGAACGATCGCCGCAATGTCGTCGGTCATCGGCATCACCTGGTAGATACCGGTACGGCCCTTGTAGCCTTCGGTGCACTCCTCGCAGCCGACCGGCTCATGGAGATTTATGCCCTTGGCGATCTGCTCGGCGGTAAAGCCTTCGGCCAGCAGCGCGTTCTCCGGCAACTGCTGCGGACGCTTGCAGCTGCTGCACAGGCGCCGCGCCAGACGCTGGGCGATCACCAAGGTCACCGACGAGGTGATGTTGTAAGGCGCGATGCCCATGTTCATCAGGCGCGCGATGGTCTGCGGCGCATCGTTGGTATGCAGCGTGGACAGCACCATGTGGCCGGTCTGTGCGGCCTTGATCGCGATTTCGGCGGTCTCAAGGTCACGGATTTCGCCGACCATGATGATGTCCGGATCCTGTCGCAGGAACGAACGCAGCGCCGCCGCGAAGGTCATGCCACGCTTGTTGTTCTGCTGCACCTGGTTCACGCCAGGCAGGCGGATTTCAACCGGATCCTCAGCGGTGGAGATATTGCGGGTGTCGTCGTTGAGGATGCCCAGCGCGGTATACAGCGACACCGTCTTACCCGAACCGGTGGGGCCGGTGACCAGCACCATGCCGTAAGGCTTGTGGATAGCATCCAGAAACAGCTTCTGCTGATCCGGCTCGTAACCCAGCTTGTCGATACCGAGCTTGGCAGCGCTGCCGTCGAGGATACGCAGCACGATCTTTTCACCGAACAAGGTCGGCAAGGTACTTACACGGAAGTCGATCTGCTTGGTCTTGGACAGATTGAGCTTGATGCGCCCGTCCTGCGGCACGCGCTTCTCGGCGATGTCCAACTGCGACATCACCTTCAGACGCGCGGCGATGCGCTGGTTCAACTTGACCGGTGCCTTGGCTACGGTCTTGAGCAGGCCATCGATACGAAAACGTACCCGGTAGTCATCTTCATAGGGCTCGAAGTGAATATCCGAGGCCCCCTTGCGGATCGCGTCCACCAGGGCCTTGTTGACGAATTTGACGACCGGCGTGTCATCACCCTTGGCATCGACTCCGGTGTCGCCACCGCCCCCCATGTCCTCATCGCCGGCAGCGATATCGAGGTCGCCCATGCCTTCATCGTCGCTACCAAGACCTTCTCCCAGCGACTCGTTGCTGGCCAACCAAAGACCCAAGGTACGTCGGATCTGCTCCTCATCGACCAGAATAGGCTCGACCACCAGGTTGGTCTGGAACTTGATCTCATCCAGCTGCTGGGTCGGGTTGCTGGTGCCGATGAAGAGCTTGCCGCCACGCTTGAACAGCGGCAACACATGATGCTTGCGCAGCAACTCCTCGCTGACCAGCTTCATCGCGTTCTGGCCGGGGTCGAACACCGACACATCCAGCAACGGCATGCCGAACTCCATCGCATTGGCTGCCGCCATATGCGAGGCGCTCACCAGCTTCTTGTCGGCCAGCCACTGCGCCAATGGCACCTTGGCCTCACCCGCCTGGGCCATGGCGGTGCGAGCCACCGATTCTTCCAGCGCCCCGTCCTGGACCAGACGACGGGCGATGCCGGTGATGCCAACCAAGTTGGCGGTGACAGCAGTATTCATGGTTTCCCCTGGCCGGACGGTAACGGGTCAATTGTACCCAGAGCCGCCGTTCATGCACGCATCCCCAGCCAATACACGTCATCGGGCCTGCCCGGGGAGTCACCCGGTCAGCAGCTCACCACGGCTGGGCCCGATGCCAGTGCCAAGCCGATTCAATGATCTCGGCCAGATCCGTGTAGCGCGGCTGCCAACCCAGCACATCACTGGCCTTCCGGCTGGAAGCCACCAGCACCTCCGGATCCCCTGCACGCCGTGCGGCCACCGTGTACGGCACCGCCCGGCCCACGACGGCAGCTGCCGCATCAATCACCTGTCGCACAGAAAAGCCTTGCCCGTTGCCCAGGTTGAAGACATGAGCCCCTTCAGCCGAGCTAAGGAACTGCAACGCCGTCAGGTGTGCCTGAGCGAGATCCTCCACATGGATGTAATCACGCACGCAGGTGCCATCGACGGTTTCGTAGTCATCGCCAAACACCATCAACGGCGGTACCGTCCCCAGCACCGAGCGCAGCACATTGGGAACCAGATGGGTTTCGCAGGCGTGCGATTCGCCAATCCGCGCATCGTGTGCCGCACCGGCCGCGTTGAAGTAACGCAACGCAACCGAGCGCAGGCCGTAAGCATGGGCGGCGTCGGTGAGCACCTGCTCCACCATCAGCTTGCTGCTGCCATAAGGGTTGATCGGCTGTCGCGGGTGATCTTCGTCGATCAGCCCAGCCAGCGGCCGGCCATACACCGCCGCACTGGAGGAAAAAATGAATCTCCGCACATCATGCCGCCGCATGGCATCGAGCAGGTTCAATGTCCCGACCACGTTGCTGCGATAGTAGCCATACGGCTGTGCTATCGACTCGCCCACCAGCGAACGAGCGGCGAAATGGAACACCGCCTCAAACCGGCGCCCTTCAAAGGCTTGGTCCACTGCAGCCTGGTCCAGCAGATCGGCCTGGATCAACTCACCCCATTGCACGGCCTGCTGATGCCCGGTGGACAGGTCATCCAGCACCACCACCGTGATCCCCTGCTCAGCCAGCAAGCGAGCCATATGGCTGCCAATGTATCCCGCCCCACCACAAACCAGAACCTGCATTGTCTCTCCCAGGGCGGTCACCCTTATCAAACCGACCCGCAGCGCCAAACCCACGCCAGAGCGGACCAACAAGCCAATTGTACGCACCACCCATGCCCCAACCCCAGCCGAAGCCACACCACGCGGCACGAACCCGGCTACTATGGCCGCGGGGAGAACTACCGGTAAACAATCGTGCAAGAACTAAGCATCATCCTGCCTGCCAAGAACGAGGCCGAGGGGCTGAAACGCACCTTGCCTGACTTGCGAGCGGCGTATCCAGCGGCGGAGATCATTGTAGTGAATGATGGCTCGACCGACGCTACTGCCAGCATCGCGGCAGAACTGGGGGCCAACGTACTCAGTAGCCCTTACTCGATGGGCAATGGTGCCGCCATCAAACGTGGCGCACGCGCCGCACGCGGCAGAATCCTGGTATTCATGGACGCGGACGGCCAACACCGTGCTGAGCATATCCAGCAATTGCTGGCAAAGCTGGACGACGGCTACGACATGGTGGTGGGCGCCCGCGACAGCACCGGCCAGGCCAACCGCCACCGCGGTTTGGCCAACGCGTTCTATAACAAGCTTGCCAGTCACATGACAGGCCACAAGATCCTCGACCTGACCTCGGGTTTTCGCGCGGCAAGAGCCGACCGGTTCCGCGAGTTCCTGCACCTGCTTCCCAATGGCTTCAGCTACCCGACCACCAGCACCATGGCATTCTTCCGCAGCGCCTACCCTGTCGCCTATGTGCCGATTCCAGTCGCCAGGCGGATAGGTAATGGCAGCCATATTCGCCCGATCAAGGATGGCATCCGGTTCCTGCTGATCATTTTCAAGATCGCAACGCTTTATTCGCCGCTCAAGTTGTTTGCGCCGGTAGCCATGACCTTCTTCTTTATCGGCCTCGGCTATTACGCATATACCTTCGCCGTAGAGCATCGTTTTACGAACATGAGCGCGCTGCTATTCAGCGCCGCAGTAATCATCTTCATGATTGGGCTCATTTCAGAGCAGATCACCAATCTGACCTATCGCCGCAATGACTGAGAGCAGGATCAAACCTCGCCTACTGGTACTGACATCAACTTATCCGCGGTGGCGGGGAGATACCGAGCCATCGTTCGTGCATCAACTGGCATCTCGCCTGACCGATCGATTTGAGGTGGTGGTATCAACCTCAATGGCCCCCGGCGCGAAAGCAATTGAAGACATGGATGGCGTCAAGGTTTTTCGCTACCGCTACGCGCCATCGGCATTGCAGACACTGGTGTACGGCGGAGGTCTGGTCGCTAACATCAAGGCAAGACCATGGAAAATGTTACTGCTCCCAAGCTACCTAATTGCCTGGATGTGGCAGGTTTGGGGATTCAGGCGTAGGCATGGCGCTGACATCATCCACGCTCACTGGCTGGTTCCAGGCGCACTGGTTGCAGCACTTACCCACGGCAACGTCCCTTACTGCATTACCGCACACGGCACTGATGTACTGGGCTTGCGAGGCTTCTGCTGGCAGCGTCTAAGACGACTTATCGCGAAGGACGCGAATGCGATAACCGCAGTAGGTGCCCGTGTAAGAGATACCCTTCTGGCCGAAGGAATCCAAAGCGTAAAAATACTGCCGATGGGAGTGGATCTGGCACGCACGTTTCACGCAGACGCACATATTCCCCGGTCCTCAAGAGTCATTTATGTCGGCAGACTCATTGATTCCAAGCGACCAGATCACGCCCTACTCGCATTCTCCAAAGCACTGCAGATAGTCCCGGAACTGACACTCGATGTCGTCGGCGATGGGCCCGCACGGGTAGGATTTGAACGAATAGCCGCCCAGCTCGGGATTCAGTCAAAAATACGTTTCCACGGCCGAAGGGGCTCAACAGAAATCGCAACAATGCTCCGGGCAGCCGCCGCCTTGATTTGCCCGTCAGGAAGTGATGCCGCCCCTGAAGGCCTTGGCTTGGTGGCAATAGAAGCGCTGGGTTGCGGCTGCCCAGTGGCCTCAGCCCCAAACATTGCCCTGCAAGTTGCTCTACCGGCAACAGCACCAATCAATTTTGCCGCAAATGACAGCATCGACGCCCTTTCCATCGCTCTACTGGCCGCCCTGCAGCGCCCCCCCTCCCTCACGCACACCAAACCTGAGTGGCACAAGCAAATAATGAGAGATTTCGACTGGGAAAACATAGCACACAGGTACGGCGATATCCTCGAAGGCCTCGAAAGATCCAAATAGAAAGTAAGCCTCCATCGAACTCAACCACGCTTCATCAGCGCCCGCCCTTTTACAAGCGACAACCATGAGTACCACCTCAACTCCAGCGGTGTGGCTACCAACGATTCGTACCGGCACAGGCTCTGACACCTTCACCCTGCGTTTGTGCAACGGACTAAACTCCAGAGGAATTCGTACCGAAATCACCTGGTTTCCCTTGCACTCGGAATACTTCCCTATGCTTACAGCTATCGCTCAACCACCAGCATGGGCGAACGTGAGCCATATCAATAGCTGGCTACCCCAACGGTTCTGGCCCAAAGCACTACCAGTCGTCGCAACCGTCCATCATCTAGTACACGACGCAGCATACGACCCTTTCCGCTCTCGTTCGCAAGCCGCCTACCATCGACTTGTTATCCTCCCCAGAGAGCGCCGAACCATATTGCGTGCCGATGCGGTGACCACCGTCTCAAACTACGTAAAAAAAACGTTGAAGAGTTTCTCCGAACGCGCCGACGTCTCGGTTATAGAAAACTGGATCGAGGAAGAGACTTTCTGCCTCCCTGAACTGGCGCCATCGGCGCACAACCAGCCATTTATCCTCTTCATGGCAGGATGCCACTCCCGGCGCAAAGGCGCCGACCTTCTCCCGACGTTCGCCAAATCCTTGGGCTCCGACTTTCAGATCAGGTGCACGGGATCACTACCGAATTGCCGATCCCTACCGAACCTGTACCCGTTGGGTAGGGTCACCGATCAACAACTGGTCGGCGAGTTCCAGCGTTGCGACGCCGTTGTTTCACTCTCACGCTACGAGGGTTTCGGCTATACCGCTCTGGAGGCGGCGGTTTGCGGCAAGCCATTCCTGGGCTTCAACACCAGCGCCCTAACCGAAGTCGCAATGGCCGGCGCCGGAACGCTTGTGCCAGTTGATGATGTAGCGTCTTTGGCGAACGCAGCCAGAAATCTACGTTCGCAGAGCCCGCCCACACTAGAGCAAATGAAGTGTCGCCGTGAGCAGATTCTACAACGGTTCAATAAGCACAGCCTGGATGCCTACATTGACATCTACGCGCGAGTGATATCGAAATATAACTTCAGTCAATAAAACAAGCGACTCGCCAAGAATCGATGAATTCACGCAGGCGCACCGAGGCGCCGTTTAGAAGATGGAATCGCAGGTCATGAAGGTCTATCTCATCTCACTCGCAGAAGATCAGCATCGGCGCGAGCAGATGCGCAAGCGCTTTGCTTGCAACTATGAGGATTTCGAGCATATAGAGGGAATCCGCCTCACGAACCGGAACGTGCTTTCGCAAATCTATGACATCCGCAATTTCGATGACAATCTCACGACACCTGAATTGGGGTGTGCAATCAGCCATACCAAGGCTCTTGAGGCCTTTCTTGCGTCCGGAGCCCCCTACGCCTTGATTCTGGAGGATGACGCCATTGGAGATGACAGCGATATCGCAGCGATAGCCAACGCGATAAAGCAGCTTCCAAGCGATACTTTCCTACTCTGCGGCGGACAGGAGGGATTGAGAGGCCAAATATACAACTATGGCCGATCCACCCGGATTGCCAGCGTCTATCAAATCCCAAGTATAGCCAAGAAATTCTTTACACGTGCCTGCTGCTACTGCGTCACCAGACCGTCAGCACAGAGAATACTCACGTCGCAACGCAAGTCTCTGCACCTTTCCGACAACTGGGGACGATACTTCCACGCCTGGACCAGTTTCTACTACATCAAACGCATTGCCCACCCACTTGACCTATCCGACAGTAACATCGAAAGGGAACGAGCGCGATCCGCGCCAGCAACCGAACTATCAAGAATATACCAGGATGGAATCGTTACCATTTTGCATCGACTCTTTTCAAAAATTCTATTAAGAACACTACACCGCAAACTTGGATTGACACGAATAGAATAAATGCAAACGCTAAATCACTGTGCGCAGAAATAGAGCCTTCGCTTCTTCTGCCCACTGTCATCTTCGGACGTATCCTGCAGAGTGGTAACCGTTTTAAAGTTCTTCTTCAGGCAATCAAACTGCCCATCCTGCTGCTGGTCACTACCATTGCTTTCGAAAAGCATATAAGGCGCGAACCGTGAACAGAACTCGATCACTTCCCGCCAGTTATTGATCCACATACATACCGAGAGCAAAAAAACCAAATCGACCTTCGCCTCGGGAAGAAAATCGGCCAGCAGGGACAGCTGCTCCTTCTCCAAGTCAAAGACGAAGAAATCCAAGTTGGTGACACTGCGGTATTGAGCCGCCTTGCTAGCCGCATTCACCATCCGTGGATCATAGTCGACACCAACCCCCCAATTGATGCCGCGCTGTTGTGCCTCGAAAAGCATGCCACCTTGATTGCATCCAATATCGAGCACCGTCATACCGCTCAATGATAATGGCAACAAATCGAGCCGCGCCGCGGGTAGCCGCTGACCAGCTACCACAACATCCCCCAAGGTCAACGTGTGATAACCAGCCGGGTACTGTTGGGCAGAGTATGGGCTCCCCGAAGTCTTGGTATAGGCGAGAAGGTTGAGCAAACGATCAAGCCGCCCAACTTGGCCTTCGCCTGTAACCTTCCGGACAAAGGAGCCGAACTGATCCGCGCTGGGCTTGGCGTAGAGCCGCCCAATCCCGCGCGAAAATAAATTAATCACTCTCTTGATCATCACCTTCATCAGCCCCCAAGCACCCAGCTTTCCATCAAAATATCTCTGCAGCGACACAGTCCAGTCATGATAGCTCCCACGGTAGTACAGTTTGGATCGCCCCCACCAGAGGAACAGCCACCCAATCCTCTCGCGCATCTCGATATCATCAAGGCTATCGGAGGCTATATCCAATGTCACCGTAGCAGACTCGTTGAGATTCAAGGCAGTACGTAGATGTAAATCACTGATGACCTCAACCACTGATAGCGGACAATCCAGCCAACGATACAACAACACGTCGTACCCATTGATTCGCGCCTTCCATACCATTCGCCCTTCATTCCTATCCAACCACGTACCAGCCAGGCTGGAAAGTTTGATAGGGCGTTCCATGATGATGTTCAAAGAGCCTGGCCGGGGTTGCGCCGATAGCATGCAATGGATTTGTTCAAGGTATTTGGCGAGGTGGCCGCTTGCCAGACCTCGACCTTCGCAGACTTGCCCTCGGATAAGAACTGCCTCGACAGCCATCACTTAAAAACCCAGCGCCGTGACGCGCACCGAAAGTAGCGCCCGCACCTTGCGCAAAAGCAGCAGCCGCCCAAGCACCACACTTATGCATGTAGCAAAAGCAGCCCCACTTGCTCCGAGCGGAGGGATCAGCACAGCGTTAGAGACCACGTTGAGCAGCACAACCCAGGTCATGACCGCCAAGCTAGATTTTTCATTGCCAGTCATCTCCAATATAGTTCCCAATGGCCCCCCGAGCACAAGGACGAACTGCGCGACCACCAACAACCTCAGCACCGGAACCCCGTCCAAGTAAGCGTCGCCATAAAAGAAACGCAGCAGCCAATTGGCGCCAATGAACAGAAACAACGCAAGTGGCAGCGAACACAACACAACCACCCTCATCATCGAAGTCAGGAATTCCTGCAAACGACTCAATTCCCCGTCACGGTAAAGGCTGGCGATACGGGGCGCCATCACAATGTTCGCCGCCATCAATAACAATGGAACCAGATCAGCCGCCCGCGAAGCAACCGCATAGACGCCTGCGTTCTCATCATTCGACAGCAACCCAAGCATTATAAGATCCGTGCGGCTGAGCAACATGTACAACGCTCCGAGCCACATGAAGCGTATGGACGTCGCCACTTTCAAAACACGTGAGTCGCCAATATCTACCGGCTCTGTCCCACGCACTGATCTCCGCAACAGGACACTAGTAACCACCAATGATACTGCACAGGCAGCCACACCCAGTAACATCACCTGCCAAACATCAACCGCGCTGCCAAGCTGCCAAAGCCAACAGACACCAGCCAACATAAATAGAGGCGCGATAAGCAGCAACGCAGCCTGACTGCGAACGACCAAGCCGCTGGCCTGAAGCAGACCCCGTCTGACTTCAGACAAAGCAGTCAGCATCGGTATCACTGCTGCCAGCGCAAGAGCCATTCCACGACGCGCACTATCCTCGCGCCATGCCAGCAACAACATCAGAGCCGCCCCCCCAACGCCGGCAAGCATCACTCCGCGATCCGCCCAGCGCCACAGCCCAAGCACCCATTCAGGCCGAGCGGACGCTTCTCTCACCAGATACTGCGGAAAGCCAAGCGCCACAGCCACTCCAAGCAGTGCGGCTATCGCCATCACATATGAGTAGATGCCGTAATCCGCCACTCCCAGGACCCTTGCCATCACCAGGCTTGCCACAAAAGACAGAAAAATGCTCGCAAGCCTGATCAACGTTGTCGCTAGCACTGAACGTAAAACTGATCCGCGCTCAGGCCCCTGGTGCAGCCCTCGCCGCAGCACACCAGCCCCTTCAAACAACTTGACCATCACTCCCTTCAACATACTGGAACCGCTGCCTCCCGGCTGGACTAGCAATCCGCGCAACCCGCGGCTATTGGGCAGACAACACAGACCGCATGAAACACTCGTCAAGACATCCGCTCAGACACAAGCGGCGGGGCTGCACGCCCCGTCGCCTCACCGACCTTCCGTAGCAAGCGAGTGCATATTAACCGCACGCTGCCGCAAAACATCCTCAAGCTTATCAGCCCAATCGTCCCGCCCTTGAAGCCTCATCTCCACGATGGTCTCAGCAGCAAGCAGATCGGAAGGTGCAGCCACCTGCATCGCGAGCAGGAAATAGCTGAGAGCCCGATCCGGCTGCCCAGTATGGCCAAGTACGAAATAACCAAGCGCGGTCAACTCTCCACTTCCCAATGGCAACCGCTTCTGAAAGATGTTCAGGGCCTCAAAGAGCCCATCTTCGTCCAAACGCACCCCGGCGCGTACGTTATTGACAATAATCCACAGCGACTGTCGATTTTCCGGCCCCATGCTCACTGAGCGCAAGCGCTCCAAGTAGTTCGACCAGTCCTGCCCTCCAATGTCGCCGCGCGCGCTCTTGAAAACAACCAGATTCGTGAAGCTTGTCAGCGAATAAGGAGCCGCTTCCGCTCCCTTACCGCACGCATCGATCGCATCGTCCAGCCTTGGGTTATCCGTCAGCTTGCCACCACCCATCGCATAGTAGGTCAGGCAGAGGCTATTCCATGCACGCGCCGAATGGGGCGCCAACTCGCTGCTGGCCAACGCCAAACCTAGCCTGCTACCCCAGTCATGGGCACGCATCGCGGTAGCACTAGCCATCAACGCAAGCAGTAAGCCGCAGAGACCCAGCTCAACCGCTGGAGTGATCCGCAGGCGCAGCGCCAAAGCCATCAGCATGTCAGCCATCGCGAGCACGACACCAACTAGGCCGAGGTGGTTCCTGTGCTCGAATGCCAGCTCCAGATTCAAGACATTGCTGGTAACGAAGTGGCTGGCGAAGAAAAGCAGAATACCGAATGCGAACAACGGCCGCCGCAAACGCAACCCCCAAGCTGCACCCAACAGAGCAACAATCAAAAGTACTGATGGCAAGGTTGTCACCGGCTGCAACACCCCCTGTGATGGGACAACCCAGTCGTAGTAGAACGGCATGCTGGCCGGCAGCGGAACTACAATCTGCCCAAGGTGCATCACCAGGATGCGCGCCTGGGTCAACAAACGCTCGTAGCTGGAAAAGTCCCGCCCCGGGTAGTTACCCCATTCCCAATAGTGCGGCACGACTACCAGCGCATAGAAAAGCAACCCCGCTGCGGCCGCCATCAGGTAACAGTTCCGCAGTCGACGTGAAAAAACAGGGCTGGCCGACCGGAACTGCATCACCGTCAGCTCCATCAGCAAGCAATAGACGGGCAAAAGAACCGCATCTTCCTTGCACCCCAGTGCCAACAGCCACAGCATAAAGCTGACCAGAAAACTCCGGCGCCCTGATTCCCCTTGTACTTGTGCCAACCTGCCGCGCAGATAACACCACATCGCCAGCACCAGAAACAGTGTTGCGAGCGTCTGCATACGCTGCACCACATACAACACGGACGACACTTGGAGTGGATGAACAGCCCATGCTAGGGCAACCAGCAATGCAACAAGCCTGGCAACACTGTCGTGCGCTCCCGCCGCCAGCAAGAGCAGGTGCAGAAACAAGGCCAATCCACAAACCGTCACCACATGAATGATGATGTTGGTGGCCTTGAACGCCCCGGGCTCACCACCGCCGCGCCAGTAATCCAATGCAAACGTAAGCGTCGGCACAATCCGGCTTAGACCACCGGGCTGCGGACTGAGAATCACGCCTTGAATTGCAGGGATACTCAGCTCCTGAAGATGCACCCCAGGGTTGTCGACGATGTTGGAACCATCATCCAGGATGAAACTGCCACTTAATCCCGGCACGAACAGCAGCCCCGCCAGCAAACCGCAGATCAAGCCCAGGAGAATGAAACGGCGCGGGGTCATGATGTTGAAAAAGCGCACAGGCAGCCTGAACCCGCAGATAAGGACTGGATAGCGTACACCGATAGCCACCCGCATGCCGGACCAATGCTCTTTGAAAGCAATTGCAACTCAACGCCCGAAGCCAGCGGCTCCGGACGAATCACCCAATCGAACGCATTGGCAACTAGCGAATGATCTCGCAGTTGGCCGTCTGCATATCACAACGGGTCTGCCGGCTGCCAGGACCTTTCGGGGTGCCAATGATCGGCGTAGTCATGTTGGTGGCAGTATCAGCAGCAGAGCAGGCACTTTGCGGCGGCGCGCTGGGAGGCAGCTCGTTGTATAGCGCCGCCAGCGCAAAGTTTGCATAGTTCTTCATTTCCATCTGGCACGCACCCTCGGCCGACTTGATCCGATACTGGTTGTATGCCGGCAACGCGATTGCAGCCAGGATCGCGATGATCGCCACGACGATCATCAGCTCGATCAAGGTGAAACCTTTCACGGATCTAGACATAGCCTCTTCCCCCAAAAAGACGCATTGAAACCCCAATCAACAAGTAACCTGACAGCCGCGCTTGTGATGATGTCGCATCAACCACCATGACAAGCTCACAGCAAGCAGATTGCCGTGCTTCTGGCACAAAATCGCAAGGTTCACCAAGCTTGGCAACTCTTCAAAAAAAACCCCTCCTTTACGGAGGGGTCTCTCGGCATCACTGCAAGCGCAGACAATTACGGCGCAGCAGCACCCGGCTTGCCGCAGGTAGCGGTGTCAGCCATACAGATGGTCGAAGCCTTGCCCGGAGCCTTCGGCACAAAGGTGATCGGAGAAGCATTGCTGACATCGGCGGCGGTCAGAGCAGCGGACGGCGAACTGCAAGCCTTGACCTTCGGAGCCTCAACGGTCATGTCGGACTGGGCAGCAGCAACGGCCGAGTTCATGTAGGCCTTGGCTTCTGCCTGGCAGGCGCCGTCAGCCGACTTCACGCGATAGTTATTGTAAGCCGGCAGCGCGATGGCGGCCAGAATGGCAATGATCGCAACCACGATCATCAATTCGATCAGGGTAAAGCCCTGTTGCTTCTTCATGAGTACATCCCCTAGAGGTTTGGATTGTGAACATGGTTGCAGACAGATGCCTGCTCGCATGGGGTTACAAAGCAGATTGCGTGCCAACCTTCCAACAGCCCCCTGCTCCCCATGGACAATGATGGCAGCATCGCCGAAGAAAGGAAGCCCCGCGACCGCGATTCAGGAACGGCACCACAAGGTGACCCCTTGCGTCACTTTGTGACGCAATTGCACAACCCCACCTGCCAAACCGGGTCCCGGCCCTTCGCTCGAAGTGGCCGTGCCGCAACAGACCCAGGAAAAGGAGCACCACATCATATCTACGGAGGGAACAATCGCCCTCCGGGATACCAGTCGATGCCAGCTCAACATTTGGCGGCGGACTGCAATGTGACCCACCCCTCCAAAAAAGCTTGCCCCAGACTGTGCCTACAGCCGTTTGACGAGCTACCATGCCGATGTTGTCTGGCCTGGGGATGGCCGGACGGGGAGAAAAAATGGCCGTTACCCGCAACGCGATCAATAAAGAACCGGTTGGACGCAACACCAGCCAGATGCTGCCGTTCGTCTGGGAGGGAACAGACAAGCGCGGCGTGAAGATGAAGGGCGAACAGGACGCCAAGAACGCGAACCTGCTTAAGGCCGAGCTGCGTCGTCTGGGCATCACCCCAACCGTGGTCAAACCCAAGCCCAAGCCGCTGTTCGGGGCCGCCGGAAAACCCGTCAAGGCGAAGGACATTGCGTTCTTCAGTCGCCAGATGGCGACGATGATGAAGTCCGGCGTACCCATTGTCAGCGCATTGGAGATCATCGGCAGCGGCCACAAGAACCCGCGCATGGCCAAGCTGGTCGGCACGATCCGGGCGGACCTGGAGGGCGGCTCGTCCCTGTACGAAGCCATCAGCAAGCACCCGGTGCAGTTTGATGAGCTGTATCGCAACCTGGTGCGCGCTGGCGAAGGGGCCGGCGTACTGGAAACCGTGCTGGAGACGATCGCCAACTACCAGGAGAACCTGGAGACGCTGAAAGGCAAGATCAAGAAGGCGTTGTTCTACCCCGCCATGGTGATCGCTGTAGCCCTCCTGGTCAGCTCCGTTCTGCTGTTGTGGGTTGTCCCCCAGTTCGAGGACATCTTCAAGAGCTTCGGCACCGACCTCCCCGTATTCACCCAGATGATCGTCGCGGCGTCCCGCTTCATGGTGAAGTGGTGGTGGGCACTGTTGCTGCTTGTGATCATTGTTGTTGGCGGAACGACCTTCCTATACAAGCGCTCACCCAAGATGCAACACACGCTGGATCGCTTGATCCTCAAGGTGCCGGTGATCGGCCAGATCATGCATAACAGCTCCATCGCCCGTTTTGCCCGCACGACTGCCGTCACCTTCAAGGCTGGCGTACCGCTGGTGGAAGCACTGGGCATTGTTGCTGGCGCCACCGGCAACAAAACATATGAAATCGCCGTCCTGCGAATGCGTGACGATGTATCGGTCGGCTACCCGGTCAACATGGCAATGAAGCAGGTCAACCTGTTCCCGCACATGGTGGTGCAGATGACAGCCATCGGCGAAGAAGCCGGCGCCCTGGACACGATGCTGTTCAAGGTGGCCGAGTACTTCGAGCAGGAGGTCAACAACTCGGTGGACGCCCTGAGCAGCCTGCTGGAGCCATTGATCATGGTGTTCATCGGCGTGGTCGTTGGTGGCATGGTCGTCGGCATGTACCTGCCAATCTTCAAACTTGCTTCCGTTGTTGGATAATTAGCAAATGGCTTTTCTCGACCAGCATCCCGGCCTCGGCTACCCCGCCGCGGCCGGACTGGGACTGCTGATCGGCAGCTTCCTCAATGTGGTGATCCTGCGCTTGCCCAAGCGCATGGAGTGGCAGTGGAAGCGCGATGCGCGCGAAATCCTCGAGCAACCCGATATCTATGAGCCGCCACCGCCCGGCATCGTGGTCGAGCCTTCGCACTGCCCGCACTGCAAGCACAAGCTCAGCTGGTACGAGAACATCCCACTGTTCAGTTGGCTGATCCAACGCGGCAAGTGTCGCCATTGCCAAGCACCCATCTCCATCCAGTACCCGATCGTGGAGTTGGTCACCGCGTTAATGGTACTGGCCAGTGTCTGGCAGTTCGGCTTCGGCTGGCAGGGCTTTGGCGCGATCGTGCTGAGCTGCTTCCTGGTAACGCTATCCGGCATCGACCTGCGCACGCAGCTGCTACCCGACCAGCTCACCATTCCATTGATGTGGCTGGGCCTGATCGGCAGCATGGACAACCTCTACATGCCCACCAAGCCCGCACTGATAGGCGCCGCGCTTGGCTACCTGTCGTTGTGGACAGTCTGGTGGCTGTACAAGCAGATAACCGGCAAGGAAGGCATGGGCCATGGCGACTTCAAGTTGCTTGCAGCGCTGGGGGCCTGGTGTGGCCTCAAGGGCATCCTGCCAATCATCCTGTTGTCGTCGCTGGTTGGCGCCATCATTGGCTCGATCTGGCTGTACACGCGCGGTCGCGACCGCGCTACGCCGATCCCGTTCGGCCCCTATCTGGCCATCGCGGGCTGGCTGGTCTTCATGTGGGGCGACCAGATGATCGGCGGATACATGCGCCTGGCTGGGCTACAGCAATAAGCAGGCACAAGCGACAATGGCCCCTTCAAGGGCCATTGTCGTTTTGGAGTCATTGCATGAGCAGCTTCATCGTTGGACTGACCGGCGGCATCGCCTCGGGCAAGAGTGAAGTCAGCCGGCGTTTCGAGGCTCTGGGCATTACCGTGGCGGATGCGGATATCGCAGCACGAGAGGTTGTTGCAGTTGGCAGCCCGGGGCTTGCGGCGATTGCCGAGCTGTTTGGTAGCGAAGTCCTGCAGGCCGATGGCAGCCTGGACAGGGCTTACCTACGTCAACGCGTGTTCGCCAACCCCGACGAACGCCGAGCGCTTGAAGCCATCACCCACCCCGCCATCCGCGCCCGTGTACGCGGCATCTGCGAAGCAGCCGCCAGCCCCTATGCGATTGCGGCCATTCCACTGCTCACTGAAGCCGGCGGGCGGGCGACCTACCCTTGGCTGCAACGCGTTCTGGTAGTGGACGCACCTGAAGAAGTACAGCACGCGCGCCTGCTTAGTCGCGACAACATCGATGCCGCACTGGCCGAGCGCATGATCCAGGCCCAGGCCAGCCGCGCGCAGCGCTTGACCCTGGCTGATGATGTGATCGTCAACGATGGACATCCGGATGCGCTCCAGGCACATATCGAAGCACTGGATGCGCGCTATCGGCAGCTTGCCGCGGCGGGGCGATGACTCAAATCAACTGTGGAGCGAGCCACCGCTCTGCGTAGCTGATGCTGTTCACTTCGGCGCCACCACGTTGCCAGCATCCGGAGCAGTCAATGCAGCGGCCCACTGTCTGCATGTGGGAGCGGCGTAAGCCGCGAAACTGCCCTTACCAAAACACCATCGTCTGATGATGTGTTTGCTTCGCGGCTTACGCCGCTCCCACAAAAACGCCAATACCAGCGGCCTGACATCGGTTTCCGGGGGACTCCAATGCTGAAGTGAGCAGCATTGCAACACCGCAAGGCCATTCGAGTAGCAGCGAACCAGCGGTTCGCCGCCCCATTAGCTGAAGATGGGCCGACATCTCCGCAATCCCACTGATCAGGCTTGCTCTGGCGAAAAGGTCAGCGTCGCAATCACACCGCGCTCCGTGCCCGGGCGGATATCCACCTGCCAGCCGTAGAGCGCGCAAAGTCGGCTGACAATGGAAAGACCGATACCGCCGCCCTGCGAATGCCCTGCATGGGTCCCGCGATAGCCGCGCTGGAACAGGCTGGCAGCATCTTTCTCGCTCAAGCCCGGGCCGTTGTCGATCACTTCCACGGCATTGCTGCCCACCCGCACCAGCACCCTGCCTTCCTGCGAGTACTTGACGGCATTGCCGATCAGGTTACCCAACGCCACCGACAGCGCCGACTCCGGCGCGTCGATCACCAGCTCGCGTGATCCTTCCAGCGCCAGCTCCAGCGGCTTGCCACCAAGCTGGGCACGGTGTGACTCCAGCAACTGCTCGGCAACCCGCGCGACGTTGCTGCTGCCTTGTGCTCGTTCATTGCGCGACAACAGCAGCAGCGAGCCAATCAGATCGCTGCATTGCTGCTCTGCACGCTGGATACGCTGCAGGCGCTGCAGCACTTTGTCATCCAGATTGGGCCGCGCCAACAGCAGTTCGGTAGCCCCGCGGATAACCGCCAGCGGTGTGCGCAGTTCATGGCTGACGTCAGCATTGAACTCGCGATCGCGCTGGACCACCTCGGTCAGGCGTGCAGAATAATCATCAAGCGCCTCGGCCAACTGCCCCACCTCATCATCGGGAAAGCGTGGTGCGAGCGGCTCGGGGTGCTTGTTGCCACCACGATACGCACGCAGGCGCGCCGCCAGGTCGGACACCGGCCGCATCACCCGCGAAGCAGACCACCATCCCAACACCCAGGAGAGCAGACTGAACACAACGACCGAGAAGAACAACGCGCGCTTGAGCTGCTGCTCGCCACGGATGCTCTCTGTCATGTCGTAAGCAAGGAAGAACCACGCATCATCCGCCTTGCGAACCGCTAATTTGTAGGCAAACGGCACACCTGTCTCGTCAATACCGCTTACGTTGTGGTTGCCGTTTGGCAGCGCCGCCCATTCCGGACGCTCCTCGCGCACCCGCTCGAATTTATCCTTGGGATAGAAGAACCCGCGGATCTGCTGCACGGGAAAATCAGGATTGCGGGTCGGGTCGACGTAGTAACGACGTGCATACTCATCGATGTTGCGATTCATCACCTCTTCGACGAGCTGGTTCTCCACGCGTATCCGCGCCCAGTTCGTGGCAAACGCAAAAAGTGCCGTCAGGCAAAAGCCCAACAGCACAAACGAGACGATGATGCGGCTGCGCAGGCGGCGGCGATAACGCCCCCGCTTGCGCACAGGCTCAGGTAATGCTGATTCAGGCATCGGGTGCGGAGATACGGTAACCAATGCCGTGACGGGTCTGGATCATCGGCACTTCAAACGGCTTGTCGACCACCGCACGCAGGCCATGGATATGCACGCGCAACGAATCCGAGTCCGGCAGCTCTTCGCCCCAGACGCGGGTCTCCAGCTCCTGCCGGGTAACAACCGCAGGGGACGCCTCCATCAGCGCCTGCAGGATCTTCAACGCAGTCGGGTTGAGCTGCAGTAGCTTGCCCTGTCGGCGGACTTCCAGGGTATCCAGGTTGTATTCCAGATCCCCTACTTCCAGCACGCGGGTATGCGCTCCCTTGCCGCGGCGCGACAATGCGTTGAGCCGCACCTCGACTTCCTGCAATGCGAACGGCTTGATCAGGTAGTCATCGGCGCCGGAATCAAAACCAGCCAGCTTGTTGTCCAGCGAGTCACGCGCGGTAAGCATCAACACCGGCGTCTGCTTGCGCGCATCGTTGCGCAGCTTGCGGCAGACTTCGATGCCGTCCATGCCTGGCAGGTTGAGATCCAGCACGATCGCATCGAACTCGTGCACCACGGCCAGATGCAGGCCAGTCACGCCATCGGCGGCGAAATCGACCGTATGGCCACGGTCCTCAAGGTAGTCGCCAAGATTGGCGGCAATGTCGCTGTTGTCTTCGATTACAAGAATGCGCACGTGTGCGATTACCTTCGATTTGTAGGAATAGCAGGCATTGGATGCCTGTGCATGCCAAGAATTACAACATAGGTCGCGTTAACGCCCCACGACCCCGTTGCCCGAACATACACCCATAGCAACCGGTCAGTTACCCAGAGTAGCGCTTCGCCCACCACCCGTCGTCTGCCACTGGAGCGTGTTCTGGCGATTGCGTTCGCGCTGGGCAGCCGTGAGGCACTGTCGTACAGGCATGTTCGAACCCATGGGCTTCTCGCGTGTACAGATCAAACGGCTGTCACTGCGCGCCTTGTCCAGAACCGCATTGACCATTTCCTGATCCTTGAGCACTGACTCCTTGTGTTCCGGCGGCAGTGCATCGACGGTGCCCTCACCCACCACGGCGGAGACACGGTCCAGTGCGGCCAGCACCTTGTCGCGGTCGGCCGCGGCAATCTCTGAATACACCTCGCCAGCAGAGAGATCCGAGCGCACGTTGGCCTGCTGCACCTGGAAAGGCACGTCTGGCCTCAAGCTCGGGTCCGGCTTGGCTGCAAGCGCGGCAACAGGAACCAGGATAAGGCCAACCAATATCAGCTTCCGCACCATTACCGCCTCCATGTGATCTTTCGCACTCTAACCCCAGCCCTCCAAGTCAACAATACTCACCCAAAAACAAGGCCCCGACGGAAACCGCCAGGGCCTTAAAAATTCCCGATCACCGGACCCACTGAGGAGGGCTGGGTACAGTGGAAACAGGCTAGGGCCAGCCGGATTAAAGGCTTGTTAAAACCATGCAAAGAAATTGCATCCCGGCCTCAGCGCTTGAGGCTGGTCACGTACTCGATCATGCGCCCGGCGATATCGTCCCCTGAGACCCCCTCGATCCCCTCCAGCCCCGGGGTGGAGTTGACCTCCAGCACCAGGGGGCCACGCTTGGAGCGGATCAGATCGACGCCGGCAATGCCCAACCCCAGTGCCTTGGCCGAACGAATCGCCACCTGCTGCTCGGCCTTGCTGCAGACCACCCGCTCGGCAACGCCACCGGCATGAAGGTTGGAGCGGAAGTCCCCTTCCTGCGCCTGGCGGCGCATGGTCGCCACCACCTGGTCGCCCACCACCAGGCAACGCAGGTCCGCGCCCTGGGCCTCGGCGATGAATTCCTGCACCAGGAAGTTGGCGTACAGCCCTCGCAAGGCCTCGACGGTGCCCTTGGAGGCACTGAGCTTCTCGGTGAGGATCACCCCCCTGCCCTGCGTGCCTTCGCTGAGCTTCACCACATGCGGCGGCGGCCCCAGCATCGACAGCAGGTCATCGGTATCGTCCGGGTTGTCACCGAACACCGTCACCGGCATGTCGATGCCCTTGGCCGCCAGCAGCTGGTGCGCGCGCAGCTTGTCGCGCGCGCGCAGGATCGCATCGGACGGATTGGGGGTGCGCGCGCCCATCATCTCGAACTGGCGTAACACCGCCGTGCCGTAGCGGGTGATGGAGGAACCGATGCGCGGGATCACCGCGTCTATCCCGGTCAGGGCCTTGCCCTTGTAGTGCATGCCGAAGCCACTGGAGGTGATGCGCATATAGCAGCGCAGCGGATCGAGAATGCGCACGGTATGGCCGCGGCTGCGTGCAGCTTCGACCAGACGACGGGTCGAGTACAGCTTGGTGTTACGGGAAAGAATGGCCAGTTTCATCGCGGCGGGAGTGGTCGGTAGGCGCGCAGCATATCGCGGCGTAACCGGTCCCGGATGATCTTGATCGCGCCGCTGGAGGGGCCTTCATCGACAGGCCACGCGAGACCCGCCACCGTGCCAGACGCATTCCCGAAAAACCGCCAGGAATGGAGCGGGCGAAGGGAATCGAACCCTCGTCAGTAGCTTGGGAAGCTACAGCTCTACCATTGAGCTACGCCCGCTTTGGCGAGGCTGAAGTCTATGCGCCACGCTGGGACAAAGCAATGTCCACGACTGCGCGTTTCCGGCTCAAGAAAGCCTTATCCGGCGCTTCTGCATGCGGACCAATGCCGATTACAAGGCCGTAGCCCGGGTAAGCGCAGCGCATCCGGGAACTGGATCCGCGCGACAACACCCCCGGGCGCGCATCGCTTACCCGGGCTGCGATCCTGCCTACCTGGCATGCACTCCCTGCGTTCGCGGGCAAAAAAAGAGGCGATGCCGCAAAACCGCGGCACCGCCTCCCACACACAACACCTGCTGGATTGCTACTGCGGCAACTTAGAAGTTGCCGCCAAAGCTGGCGAACACCGTCGCATCACGTGCGGATTTCTGCATCGTGGTGGTGCTCAGGCCGATACTGCTTTCCAGGCCGAACAGGCTCAGACGCGCACCCAGCACTGCGGTGGCGTAATTGCGATCGAACTCCAGCCCCGGCACCTTGTACATGCCAACGTCCGCCATGGTCTGCAACCAGGCGCTGGCCTGCTTGCCGTCCTCGAACTCATGGTCGTAGGTGACCTGCACGTAGGGCTTCACGCTTCCGCCATCAAAGCGGGCCTGCCAGCCGATGCGACCAACGGTCGAATCCAGGTCCTGGTCGCCATAGCCCAACGCGGTGGCACTGGCATTGCTTTCCACGTAGCCGTCCAGCTTCACCTTCTGCCAGACCACGGCAGCCACCGGACCGTGACGGAAACCACCTGCCTGACCGAACTCATAGCCAGCGTTGATTGCGGCAGTCAGGTTGCTGCCATCCGGCGAGCCCTTGTGCTCGCGGGTAGCCGGGCCGAGCTGCACCTTGCGGGTGACGTCGTAACCCAGCCAGCTGTAGCTCACCTGGCCGTTGACCCACGCGCGCTCGCCGTACCAGCCTGCGAACAGACCCAGCGTGGTGTCGTCCTGGGTGAAGTCACCCTTGCTGTTGCCGAAATCGGCACTCATGCGGCCGTAGCCGGCGAAGCCGCCCAGCACCATGCCATCACGCGCCCAATCAACACCGAACAGACCTGCAGGCGCCAGACCTTCATACAGATCAGCATGGTCGTAGCGCTGCATGTCGCCGCGCACATTCCCCCACCAGCTCAGGCCATCGGCCGGACGCGAACCCAGGTGCGCGCCAACCTGATCGGCACGGGCGCGACCGGTGGTCTGTGCCGAATGGCTCAGGATCTGCTGCAGGCGCGGCGCTTCCAGTACCGAGAGCGAGTACTGGCCGAGGATCTGGTGCGCCGCAGTGGTCGGATGTACACCATCGGCGAATACGTAAGTGTTGTTTGCATTCGGCGCAACCAGGCTCAGCGGCGAGCAGGTCAGCGACGAGGCCGAGGTGCAGGCCATGTTGCTGACATTGGTGAAGCCATAGGTTCCCGGGTTTGCGACGATTTCCTGCAGGATGGTGAAGGTATCGACCGGAATCACCTGCAGCCCAGCCTGCTTGAGGCCGCCGAACAAGGCGTCGTTGTATGCCTTGGCCAGCGCGGTACCCTGCGCCATGCCCACGGCGCCGCCTGCGCGGGACGCCGGTGTCAAACCGATGTCAGGCAGCGTCGGGACCATCACGTACTGGGCACCGGCGGACTTCAGCGTGCCGACAATGCCGATCTGGTCGGTCACCGCCGCGCCGATGATGGCCTGCGCCTGGGCCGGCGCCGCCTGCACCGCAAACAGATCGTTTGCACCGCCCCACACCGTGTACAGCGCATTGGCATCAGCCTTGCCGCCGTTGGCCGCCAGGTACCTGGTCATCTGGGTTTTCATTGACGGGGTTGCGCCCAGCGCACCCACCGTATCCACACCCACGCGGGCGCCGCCAACAGCATAGTTGTCGCCAGTCTGGCCATTACCGTTCGGGCTGGCATTGGTGCCGTACTGGTTGGCTACGTAATCCGCCCACACCCAACCCGGGTTGGTGGTGAAGCGGCCCACCACTGCGGCATTCGGATCCAGCTGCATCAACACCGGACGGAAGTAACCGGTATCGGTCAAGCTGTCACCGAAAAACACCGTCTTGGAATACGGCGACTGCGCCATGGCCGGCGCCGCAGCCAAGGCAATGGCGACAGCCACGGCAGCGCGCAGCGGGCGAAGGGAAAGAGACATGTTGAACTCCTGGGTGGGGAAAAGCGGGCAGACATACGCTGCCGCACGTTGTTATGTTTTCATTACCGCGTAAGACACACACGCTGCGCTGCCGCAAACTGTCTGTCCGCTGGGCTTTTGCGGCGGCTCTGGCGAGAATGGCGGCATGAACATCCATCTGAATGGCGAACCCCGCCAGCTGCAGCCCGCCCTGACCCTGATCGAACTGTTGGCCGCCGAAGGGCTGGCCGAACGCCGCGTGGCGGTTGAGATCAACGGCGACATCGTCCCGCGCAGCCAGCATGCGAGCCACACACTGCAGGACGGTGACGTGGTGGAAATCGTGCACGCCCTGGGCGGCGGCTGAAGCGCCGCAACCAGGTAGTGCCGAGCCATGCTCGGCAGGGCGTTACCGGCGCACCATCAAACTTGTGGGAGCGGCATAAGCCGCGAAGCTGCCCATACACAAAGGCAGAAAAGCCAACCGCTCCCCAGCCCTCCCCTTGCCTGCGGCAAAGGGCGGGAGCGACAGCGGCGACTGCCAGCACCACCTGTAGAGCGCAGACATGGCTGCGCCTGGGCTTTACCGATGATGCCCATGCCGAGCATGGCTCGGCACTACACGTAGGCTGGATGGGTGATAATTCGGGCATGAATGCAAATGTCCCCACCGATTCGCTGGTCATCGCCGGCAAAACCTATTCATCCCGGCTGCTGACCGGCACCGGCAAGTTCAAGGATCTGGAAGAAACCCGCCTGGCTACCGAAGCCGCTGGCGCCCAGATCGTCACCGTGGCCATCCGCCGCACCAACATCGGGCAGAACCCGGGCGAGCCCAACCTGCTCGACGTACTGCCGCCGGACCGCTACGCCATCCTGCCCAATACCGCCGGCTGCTATACCGCCGAAGACGCCGTACGCACCTGCCGCCTGGCCCGTGAGCTGCTGGACGGCCACAACCTGACCAAGCTCGAAGTGCTGGGCGACCAGAAGACCCTGTACCCGGACGTGATGGCTACCCTCAAGGCCGCCGAACAGCTGGTCAAGGACGGTTTCGACGTCATGGTCTACACCTCCGACGACCCGATCCTGGCCAAGCGCCTGGAGGAAATCGGCTGCGCCGCGGTGATGCCGCTGGCCGCGCCAATTGGTTCCGGCCTGGGCATCCAGAACAAGTACAACCTGATCGAAATCATCGAGAACGCCAAGGTGCCGATCATCGTCGATGCCGGCGTCGGCACCGCCTCGGATGCGGCCATCGCCATGGAGCTGGGCTGCGACGGCGTATTGATGAACACCGCCATTGCCGGCGCCCGCAACCCGGTATTGATGGCCAGCGCCATGCGCAAGGCCGTGGAAGCTGGCCGCGAGGCCTTCCTCGCCGGCCGCATCCCGCGCAAGCGCTATGCCAGCGCTTCCTCCCCGGTAGATGGGCTGATCGGCTGATGACCAATCCTTTTGACAGCGCGGGCTCCAAGGCACCGCCAAAACCCTTCACCGTGACCGAAGGCCGCCGCGAAATCCGCAGCTTCGTACTGCGCCAGGGCCGCTTCACCCCGGCCCAGCAGCGCGCGTTCGACGACCGTTGGCCGCGCTTCGGCATCGACTTCAATGGCGAGCCGCGCGATCTGGACGCCACCTTTGGCCGCAATGCGCCCAAGGTGATGGAAATTGGCTTCGGCAACGGCGCCGCGCTTCGCTACGCCGCCCAGTTCGACACCTCCAAGGATTACATCGGCATCGAGGTGCACGCACCGGGCGTGGGTCGCCTGCTCAATGCATTGGCCGATGACAATGCCGACAACGTCAAGCTCTACCACCATGACGCCGTGGAAGTGCTGGAGAAAGAAATCGCCGACGGCGCGCTGGACGAGATCCGCATCTACTTCCCGGATCCCTGGCACAAGAAGCGCCATAACAAGCGCCGCCTGGTGCAGCCGGCCTTCGCTGAGTTGCTGGTGCGCAAGCTGCGCGTTGGCGGCCGTCTGCATTGCGCCACCGACTGGGAAGACTACGCCGAGCAGATGTGGGACGTGCTCGACGCCACGCCCGGTCTGGTCAACCGCGCCGGCCCGCGTGGCGCCGTGCCGCGCCCGGACTGGCGCCCACAGACCCACTTCGAGACCCGCGGGCAGAAGCTGGGCCATGGCGTCTGGGATCTGCTGTATGACAAGCCCGGCAACACGGACGCCGGCTGAGTGATGAGGACGCGATGACAGCTGCGCGCTTCCACGAGATTGCCGAACACGCTGCCTGCGCAGCGTTGATGGCAGAGTGCACTGTCAAACCGTCCCCGCTCCTCTCTTTGAAGTCACTGCCCTGATGGATACCGCGCTGACGCTCACCACCGATATGAAGCTCGTGCTCGGGCTGGTGGGCTTCACGATGGCGATGTTCCTGTTCGAGCGCATCCGCGCCGACGTGGTGGCGCTGGTGGTGATGGTGGTGCTGGGCGTCACCGGCCTGATTGCACCGGAGGAAATCTTCGGCGGCTTTTCCGGTAACGCCGTGATGAGCATCATCGCCACCACCATTCTCGGCGCCGGCCTGGACCGTACCGGCGCACTGAACCGGCTCGCCGGCTGGCTGCTGCGACGTTCGCATGGACTCGAACAACGGCTGCTGTTGCTGACCAGCGCAACCGCCGGCTTGAACTCCTCGTTCATGCAGAACCCATCGGTGATGGCGCTGTATCTACCGGTCGCCTCACGACTGGCTTCACGTACCGCGCTCACGTTGAAGCGCCAGCTCCTGCCGATCTCCGCCGCCATCGTGATGGGTGGCGCGCTGACCATGGTCGGCAACTCGCCGCTGATCCTGCTCAACGACTTGCTGGTCTCGGCCAACAACAACCTGCCCTCAGGCACCGCCACCATCGAGCCGCTGCGCATGTTCGCACCGCTGCCGATTGGTATCGCGCTGCTGATCGCTTCATTGCTGTACTTCCGTTTTTACGGCAGCCGCAAGCTGAAGGAAGAAGAAACCGAAAGCGAAGACGGCCAGGCCCCGGCCCGAACCGAAAGCTATTTCGCCAAGGCCTACGGCATTGAAGGCGATGTCTTCGAACTGCTGGTCACCGCCGAGAGCCCTCTGGTCGGCATGACCGTGGGCGAGGCTGAAAACCTGTTCGACGCTCCACTGTTCCTTGCACTGAAAACCGGCGATGACACACGCCTGTCGCCACCGGCGGACATGCGCATCTGGGTCGGTAGTGCACTGGGCGTAATGGGTCCACGTCGGCAGGTCTCGGACTTCGCGCAGAACCAGTTCCTGCGCATGTCCTCGCGCCTGAAGCAGCTGGGCGACCTGTTCAACCCGGCCCGCGCCGGCATTTCCGAAGCCGTGGTGCCACCGACCTCGCGCCTGATCGGCAAGACCGCCGGTGAGCTGCGCCTGCGCAAGGAACGCGGCATCAGCCTGCTGGCGATCAACCGCGACAAGCAGGTGATCCGCGAGGACGTGCGCAATACCCCGCTGCGCGCCGGCGACATGCTGGTCTTCCACAGCATCTGGCAGGACCTGGCCACTGCCGCCGAAAGCCGCGACTTCGTGGTGGTCACCGACTATCCCAAGGGCGAGCAGCGCCCGCACAAGTTCAAGATCGCGATGGCGATCTTCGCACTGACCATCATCATCGCGCTCACCTCGCACCTGCCGGTGGCCCTGACCCTGCTCACCGGCGTGGCTGGCATGCTGCTGACCGGCGTGCTGCGCATGGACGAGGCCTACGCGGCGATCAACTGGAAGACCATCTTCATGATGGCCGGCCTGATTCCGCTGGGCTGGGCGATGGACAGCAGTGGCGCGGCCGCCTGGATCGCCGGCCACACCATCGACAAACTGCCCGCTGGCATTCCGGTGTGGGCGCTGGAGATCGCCTTGGCGTTGCTGACCACCGCCTTCTCGCTGGTGATCAGCCATGTCGGCGCCACCATCGTGATGGTGCCGATCGCAGTGAACCTGGCCTTGGCTGCCGGCGGCAACCCCACCGCGTTCGCGCTGATCGTGGCCTTGTCGGCGTCCAACAACCTGATGACCGCGTCCAACCCGGTGATCTCGATGGCAATGGGCCCCGCCAAGTACACCCCGCGCGAGATGTGGCGGGTCGGTGGACCGCTGTCGCTGCTCTATACCGTGATCGTGGTGATCATGATCAACATCATGTTCTGAAAGGCTCCGGATCCTGTGGGAGCGGCGTAAGCCGCGAAGCCAGTGCACCTGCCGGCGCTAGCGGCGGAGACCCACCAGCCACCCAGCGAACAGCGGGTTTTGCCGATCAACAGACACTATCGGCCTTGAAGCACCAATGGCTTCGCGGCTTACGCCGCTCCTGCAAAAGCCGCAGCGCCTGCAAAACCGCTTGCCCAGCCTTCAACCCAGCAACACCTTTTCATCGCTCACCAGCACCGGGACCGCGCGCAGCGAGTCACCTTTGCACGGACCTGCGACGCAGATACCACCTTCCAGTTCGAACGAGGCACCGTGCACGGCGCAGACCAGATGCCCTTCGCGGCTCTTGAGGAACTGGCCCGGCGCCCAATCCAGGGCGCGCCCGGCGTGCGGGCAGACGTTCAACCACGCCCGCACCGCATCGCCATCGCGGTACAACACCAAAGTTTCGGCATCGCCATCAACCACCGCCACCACCGCATGAAAGCCTTGATCAGGCACGGCGGCCAGCGGACAAAGTTCGATTCCGGAAGCGATGGCGCTGGACATTGGAACACCGATGCAAGTAATGCACTTATTGTCGCATGGGCAGCCAAGGCCAAAGCGAAGCTGACTCACGGCATTGTCGCGCCCCCTATTCAGACATCAATTAACGACAACTTCACGCAATTGGCCCGATCGCACCTGATACTCCACAGCAGACTCAACGTCATAGAGCTTTCATGAACATCCGTTACGTCCAATTTGCCAAGCTGCGCAACCTGTTCGAGCCGCGCAAACCGCGCAACCCGTTGGTGCGCATTGCCTTGGGCCTGCTCGGCATCGCAATCCTTGCGGTGCTGGTGGTCGGCGGCGTGTTCATTGGCGCGGCCATGATCCTGGGCGGCATCGCCTGGAAGCTGTTTGCATCGCGCAAGGCCCGCGCCATGCGCAAGGCCGACCCGACCGTGGTCGACGCCGAGTACCGTGTAGTGCGCAAGGCCGCCCTGCCGCAGGCACGCTAAGCCACGCAATGTAGTGCCGAGCCATGCCCGGCAGAGGCTTTCCCGGCGGTGCAGCAAGCGCCGCGATGCCACAGATGCGCCAAACAGCGAAGCACTTACCCCTCCCCAACCCTCCCCTTCGCTACGCGAAAGGGAGGGAGCAGAAGCGGTAGTGCCGAGCGATGCTCGGCAGAGGCTTTCCCGGCGGTGCAGCAAGCGCCGCGATGCCACAGATGCACCAACCAGCGAAGCACTTACCCCTCCCCAACCCTCCTCTTTGCTACGCGAAAGGGAGGGAGCAGAAGCGGTAGTGCCGAGCCATGCTCGGCAGAAGCCGTACCGGTGCCCTCAAACTGTAGGAGCGGCGTGAGCCGCGAAGCAGGTGGTCGATCAGATTGCCGACATGCCGGGAGTTTCAAGTGTGCCGGCTTCGCGGCTCACGCCGCTCCCACAAAGAAGCATTCCCGGTGCCGTCAGGTGGGAGATGCATTCCAGCGCAGTATCCGCTGCGCTCTACAGAATGTGCCTCCGTCCGCTAGACTTTTGCGTCGATTCACCTGGACGCAACCATGACTGACCTGATTCCCGCCCTGCCCCAGCCCCGCATCCCGGTCGCCGGTGGCGGCACCTTCCCGGTGCACCGCATTTACTGCGTGGGCCGCAATTTTGCCGATCACGCCCGCGAGATGGGCGCGACCGCGCCGGCCTCGGCCAGCGAACGCGGCCAGCCGATGTTCTTCATGAAGCCAGCCGATGCCATCGTGGTCGGCGATGCCGCGATCCCCTATCCGACTGCCACCTCCGACCTGCACCACGAAGTGGAGCTGGTCGTAGCACTCGGCAAGGATGCCCCGGCCGGCGTGCTCGCGGTGGATCAAGCGATGGAGCTGGTGCTGGCCTACGGTGTCGGTCTGGACCTGACCCGCCGCGACCTGCAGGCAGCCGCCAAGGCCAAGGGCGGCCCCTGGGATATCGCCAAGGGGTTCGACCATTCCGCTCCGGTCAGCAGCCTTGTGCTGGCATCCGAGGTCGGTGATCTGGCGCCGCTGGAGCTGTCGCTGGAAATCAACGGCGAACTTCGGCAGAAGTCCACGCTTGACCATATGATCTGGAACGTCGCCGACATCCTGCACGAACTGTCCAAGCTCTACGCGCTGCGCGCCGGCGATCTGGTCTTCATGGGCACCCCGGCTGGCGTCGCCGCACTGCAAGCCGGTGATCGCTTCAGCGCACGTCTCGGAAAAATCGCACAGCGCGACGGCGTGATCGTCTGATTACATCCACTGGAGTAGTCTGCGCCAGCTCCCTTTCACGCATACCTAGGAGAAACACATGGGAATGATCAGCGAATTCAAGGAATTTGCGATGCGCGGCAACGTCATCGACCTCGCGGTTGGTGTGGTCATTGGCGGCGCGTTCGGCAAGATCGTCACCTCGCTGGTGGACAAGGTGATCATGCCGCCGATCGGCATGCTGGTCGGCAACGTCGATTTCTCCAGCCTCGCCTGGACCCTGGCACCGGCCAAGATGGGCGCCGATGGCAAGGAAATCCCTGCCGTGGTGCTGGGCTATGGCGACTTCATCAACACGCTGATCCAGTTCATCATCGTCGCCTTCGCGATCTTCATGCTGGTCAAGGTGGTCAACCGCCTGTCCCGCAAGAAGGAAGAAGCACCGGCCGCTGCGCCGGAACCGACCGAGGAAGTGTTGCTGCTGCGCGAGATCCGCGACAGCCTCAACAAGCACTGATCGATCAACCTGTTTGCCAACAACGGCCGGGGGTTCCCGGCCGTTGTCATTTGCAGTGATCAGAAGGTCATCGTCATGGATACCTGCGGGCTGACGTAGGACGCGCTGTTGCGCCCGCCCGGCAGCGATGCCTGCACACCCATCAATACGCCAATCTGGTCGTTGATGATGTATTCCACTGCCGGCGCAATACTGAAGGCGCGGCTGCGTGAGCCATCCTGCCGCTGCGTCTTCCGTTGGCCAGACGCATCGGCCACGCTGCCCTCCAGCACACTGCCCGATTGCGTGCTGGCGGTCAGATCCAGGGCAAGCGCCCAACTGCGGTTGATGCTGTATTCAAGCCCCAATGCGCCACTGACCGCCGCACCGGCAGCAAGCGTGCCGCGGAAGCCCTGCTCGGTGCCATACACACTCCGCCCGACCACCGAAACGCTGCCCGGCGACGGGCTCCAGGTGGTCTGCCAGCGCCAGCGCAGCGGCCGTCCATTCGGCAGCCACAGCACCTGCTGCCCCAGCAGCGACAGGCTGGTGCGATACACCCCGCTACCTTGGCCATTGAACGTGTTCTCACCCAATCGGTCATGCCGTCCGGTCGCCAGCGATTGACTCAGCATCACCGCCATGGTCATCCCACCGGTCAGCCCATCACCCGTGCGCAACTGGTAGCGCAGCCGCGTCGCGCTGTCGCCAATGCGGTAACCATCACTGTGCTCGGCGCCGTGCGCGGAGCGGCTGCCATTGAGTACCAACTCGCCCGTCAGGCGATCGGTGATGCCGCCACTGAGCAACAGGCTGAGCAACTGGCTGCTGTCGTGTGCATCCAGCGTATGGCGATCGCCGTGGTCGTCGTAGACGCCACGGGTGCGGCTGTATATCCAATACGGCTGGGCGAAAAACTCGCCCTGCGGCATCGCTGCCGGGCCCGGAGTCAGCAACGGCCCGGTGAAACGCACATCGTCCATGGAGTGGCCCTGTGCAAAACCGAGTACTGGCAGTGCCAGCATCAACAACGTCCCTGCCGTCTTGTATCGCAATCTCATCACGTGTTCCCGAGCAATCCACCAAACCGGTGGGGGTGCTCAGCCTCGCCTGCTATGCTGCATCGCAACACAAGAAAAACCCGTGCTTGTTTGTCACCGTTCCAGCTGCTTGTAGCGCCTAGCGAATGTCCACGGGGGCCGCCAGCAGGGGAACCTCCTAACGACCACCAAGACTTCCACACATCCCAACCGGCACATTCACCTACATCCGCTCACTGTTACCCTGACTCGACAAATCACCTTGGAATTGACTATGCGTCGCCGTGCTCTTTCCCTTGCCCTCCTCCTGCTGTGCACCTCGGCCGCTGCCAACGCAGCGCCCACCCATATTCCACAGCAGGCGCTGACCAAGGCCGCCGAGCTGCGAGCACAGGCGCTGGCGGACAACACCGGCTGGCAGGTAGTGGAATCGCTGACTACCGAAGTTGGCCCGCGCATGGCTGGCAGCGAAGCCGACGCACGTGCGGTGGAATGGGCCAAGGCCAAGTTCAAGGAACTGGGCTTCGACAAGGTGTGGACCGAGCCGGTGACCTTCCCGAAGTGGGAGCGCCGCAGCGAACACGCCTCGGTACTTGGCGCACATCCGCAGCCGTTGACCATCACCGCCCTGGGCGGCAGCCCGGCCGGCACGGTGGAAGCCGAGATTGTGCGCTTTGAAGGTCTGGACGCGCTGAAGGCGGCGCCGGAAGGCTCGCTGGCCGGCAAGATCGCCTATGTCGACTTCACCATGACCCGCAAGCGGGATGGCGCTGACTATGGCATCGGCGGCAGTGTGCGCAGCCGTGGCCCGTCCGAAGCGATCCGCAAGGGTGCGGTCGGCTTCATCATGCGCTCGGCTGGCACCGATTCGCATCGCATGCCGCATACCGGCATCACCCGCTACGACGAAGGCCTGACGCCGGTGCCGTCGGCCGCGCTGTCCGGCCCGGATGCCGACCAGCTCAATCGTCTGGTTGCGCGCGGCCCTACGCGCATCCGCATCGCGCTGGATTGCGGCTGGGATGGCAGCTACACCTCTCAGAACGTGATCGGCGAAATCACCGGCCGCAGCCTGCCCAAGGAAGTTGTCGTGATCGGCGGTCACCTGGACTCCTGGGACCTTGGCACCGGTGCCATCGATGACGGTGCCGGCGTCGGCATCACCATGGCCGCCGGCCATCTGATCGGCCAGCTCAAGCAGGCCCCCAAGCGCACCATCCGCGTCATCGCCTTCGCCAATGAAGAGCAGGGTCTGCACGGCGGCAAGGCTTATGCTGCAGCGCGCGTGGCAGCTGGCGAAATCGTGCAGCAGCACATCGCCGCCGAGAGCGACTTCGGCGCGGGCCGCATCTATGCCTTCAACACCGGCTCGGGCAACCCGGAGGAATCGCGTGAGGCTACCCGCCAGATCGGCGAGGCACTGGCGCCACTGGGTATCGAGTACCGAGCCAACCAAGGCGGCCCCGGCCCCGACGTAGGCCCGCTGGCCGCCAAGGGCGGCGCATGGGCATGGCTGGCGCAGGACGGAACCGATTATTTCGACCTGCACCACACCCCGGACGATACCTTGGACAAGATCGACCCGAAGGCCCTTGCCCAGAACGTGGCGGCCTACACCGTGTTTGCCTATCTGGCAGCGGAATCCGAAGGCAGCTTCGGCAGCGAAGCCAAGGATGTGGTGCCGCCGCGGGAGTGATTCCTTGTCGGATCAAAAGCAAGAAAGGCGCCGCAGGGCGCCTTTCTTGTTTTGGGTTTTTGTAGTGCCGAGCCATGCTCGGCAGAGGCTCTACCGGTAAAGATCCTGCCGAGCATGGCTCGGCGCTATAGGTTTGGTTTTGCTGGTGAAGCCCCTGCCGAGCATGGCTCGGCACTACAGCTTCTGCTCCCTCCCTTTCGCGCAGCGAAGGGGAGGGTTGGGGAGGGGTGCTTTTTTCCTGGTAACGCCCCTGCCGAGCATGGCTCGGCACTACGGCTTCT
>Ga0308157_10002056_pt1 | contig 35780 bp, 39 predicted proteins | sample PhyBR1_FD_201035 | JGI IMG/M metagenome (GOLD analysis project Ga0308157, IMG submission 201035) | Phyllosphere microbial communities from UC Gill Tract Community Farm, Albany, California, United States - DLSLB.R1 | ecosystem: Host-associated > Plants > Phyllosphere > Unclassified | place: USA... | reverse complement strand
CAACGGGAGGCCTTGGTCCTGTCGTACTTCGGGGGGTACAGCCAGAGTGAGATCGCGGTGCTGATCGGGGCACCACTGGGAACGATCAAGACGAGGATGCGAGATGGGCTCTCGCGTCTGAGAAGTGAAATGGGGGTGAACGCATGAACGAGAAGGAGTTCGCGGAGTTGGCGGCGGGACACGCCCTGGACGCGCTCTCGGACACCGACGAGCGGCGTTTCACAGATGCCCTCGCCAGCCACCCCGAATGGCGGGCCATAGCCGACTACGACGCCGAGACCACCCACATGCTCGCGGATGCCTCGCCGGCCGTGCCCCCGCCGCCGGAGATCCGCGCCGGGTTGCTGGCGCAGATCGCCACGATGCCGCAGGGCGATGATGCGGCGGAGCCGAACCCTTCCGAAGCGTCGATCCCCGACGCCGACGAACCGTTCCTGCGTCCACCGCGCCGCTGGGGGCGCACTCTGTTCGGACTCGCGGCGGGCCTCGTCCTCCTCGTCGGACTGGGGTTCGGGGTCGCGGCGCTCACCTCGCAGCTGGCGACGCCGGCATCCGTCATCGCCCTGCAGGAGATCCAGTCGGCCGATGACGCGCAGCAGGCCTCTGTGGAGCTGGACACCGGTGCCGTCGCCACCGCGCACTGGTCGGCGTCTGTGGGCAGTGCGGTTCTCGTCGCGGACGGCCTCGAGCCTCTCAGCGATGATCAGACGTACGAACTCTGGTTCGTGCGCGACGACGACGGACCCGTACCGGCCGGGCTCTTCGAGGCGGATGCCGGTGAGGCCACTGCCCTGCTCGACGGAGCCATGCACGAAGGGGACGTGATCGCCGTCACGGTGGAGCCGGCGGGTGGATCGCCCACAGGGCAGCCGACGAGCGATCCGATCATCGCGATCCCGACCGCCTGAGCGCGAGTACCCTGGACGGATGCCCGAGCAGTTCCACCGTCCCGTCCGCCGGCCGTCGGCTTCCTTCGACAACCTCGTGGGATCCTCGGACTCCGCCGAGGCGACGCGAGTCGCTCATGCCACGGCATCCGCTCTGCTGACCCGCGCCCGCGAGGACGAGAGCGGCGAGAGTGCGGAGCGGATGATCGCGTTCACTGCCGAGCACGGCATCGATGACATCGCGGAGCTGTGGGCCACCGCCCCGGCGGTCTCGCTGCCCGGTGCCCTGTGGCGTCTGTACCTGCTGCAGCTCGCGATCCACAGCGATCCGCAGACATCTGCGCTGCTCTACGAACGCGGCCGCGTCGAACTCGGATCGGTGGATGCGCTCGTCGCCGGTGCGCCGGTGCCGGCGAACCCCGAGGAGATCGTGGTGCTGATCGACACGATCCTCCGAGGCGTGTTCCGCGGCGACTTCTCGGTCGCGCTCGAGCGCGCGGCGGCATTCTGCCGCGTGCAGGTCTCGGGAGCGACGCACACCGCAGACGACTACGAGGCGACCGAACCGGAGCGCGCCAGCGAACTCACGGCTCGAGCCAGACGGCTGCACACCTACGCCGGCGACCTGAGCGCCGCGGCCGGACTGTGGCGCAGCGGCGGGCTGAACTGACGGCTGTGCGTGCGTCGGGAGCGCGTACGGCGCCCTGACATGGAAAGACCGGGCCGCAAGAACGCCTCTCGGCGGAAGGCCGCTCGCAGCGGCAATATTTGGAGCCCGGGGTTATGCGGCCCGGCCACTCCATTGTAACGTCCGCACGTCGCTGGTATTCCTGGTGGGGTCCTGGTCGTAGAGTCGCTGTATGACCCGGCGCTTCGCTCTGATCATCGATCCCGTCGACGCCTCCGAGGAGCGCGCCGACTACGCCGACACGTTCACCGTCGTGGATGCGGCGGCACCGGCGCTGAGCGTGGGCGAGCTCAGCACGCAGCGCGGCGACGGCGTGTTCGAATCGATCGGTGTGATCGACGGGCACGCGCAGGAGGTCATCCCGCATCTGGAGCGCCTCGCGAATTCCGCACGGCTGTGCGACCTGCCGGTGCCTCACCAGGAGCAGTGGCGTCAGGCCGTCGCGGTCGCGGCAGCGGAGTGCCCGGCGGGGGAGGCCGTGATCAAACTCATCCTCAGCCGCGGTGTCGAGCACGGACCCACCCCGACCGCGTGGGTGACTGCGGCACCGGCATCCGATTTCTCCGCCGTCCGCGAGCAGGGTGTCAAGGTCGTCACCCTCGATCGGGGGTACGGCCTCGACACGGCGGAGCGGGCGCCCTGGCTGCTGCTGGGTGCGAAGACGCTCTCGTACGCCGTGAACATGGCTGCGCTGCGCGAGGCTCATCGCAGGGGAGCCGATGATGCGATCTTCCTCTCGAGCGACGGCTTCGTTCTGGAGGCGCCCACGGCATCGCTCATCCTCCGCTTCGGCGACCGGTTCACGACTCCCGCGCCCAGTGGGGGCATCCTGCACGGCACGACGCAGCTGAGCGTGTACGAGCACCTGAGCGGCCGCGGTCTCGACACCGGCTACGACCGCATCCCGGCGGCCGACCTCGCGCGTGCGGATGCCGCGTGGCTGGTCTCCAGCGTCCGTCTCGCCGCGCCCATCGTGGCCGTCGACGGTGTGGAGCTTCCGGTCGACCATGCGCTGACGTCGGAACTGAACCGCTACCTCCTCTCGCCCCGCGACTGATCCGTCCGGGGCTTCGGATGCGGCCTCCGTCACGCCGTGCATAGGAAAACGGAGACGGGCTGGCGTGTCGGCGGCGTGTTTTCGCGCGACATGCCGAAGAAACGCCGACTGGTCTCCGTTTTCCGTGGCCCGACGACAAGGCGCACGATCGCGGTCAATGCACGGGACGCAGATGGGAGCGGTCGGCGATCTTGGCCAGGATCGCGTCTTCGACGACCTTCCACTGATGGACGATCATGACGTATGTGAATCGCAGTGTCTCGTAGCCGAGCGCTGCCGCTGCCGCGTCGCGGGCGAGGTCTTTGGCACGATGCTTCTCGCGCTCGTGGTTCTCGCGCCCGTCCGCCTCGACGATCAGTCGGTCGCCGATGATGAAGTCGACCTCGCCCACGTTGCGGATGCTGACCTGGCAGCGCGGCGTGACAGCGAGTCGGTGCATCCGCAGCCGGAAGATCGACTCGAGCCCGCTGTCGGCGTCGGATCGCGCGAAGTCGATGAGCCAGCGGCGTCGCCGAGGGAGACGACTCCTCAACCAGGCGATGCCCCCGGACGAGATCTTGTGATGGCGGAGCGCGGACTCGAATGCCGCGAGGAAGGTGTCCTCGTCTGTGCACACCGCGATCTGCAGGAGCACGTTGTGCACCGGCGGGAGCCTGCCCACGTCGGCGGTGCCTTCGTCCCAGTGCACGCGGCATTCAGAGCATCCTGATCGCGGTGTTCCTGCGCCGCCGAGCCAGATGTGATGTTTCTCCGGCACGTCTAATACCCATAGCCCGAGCATCTTCGCTGCGGCGCAGCATCCGACGGTTCCACCGTGCGATGCAGCGTGCAGAACCTCCTCCGGGCAGTCGGGAAGTGCGTACACCCCCTGGCGGGGCCGAACGACGGAACCGGCACGGACGGCCCGAGTGAGCTCGGCCTCGGTGACCCCGAGACGTGTGAGCTCGGCCGTGCGCGCCATACGGCCCAGAGACCGCAGCGCTGCGGATGCAGCCATGAACGACATGGCCACGATCCTGACTCGTCGTCCCTGCAGTCCGGGGCCGCGAAGGCGCGCTCGGTGCACAAGCGGCCGGTTCCGCATCCTGTGCAGAACCACTCATCAATGGGAAAACCCAGACCGACTTGGTGTCGTGCGGTGTGTCGCAGTGCGACACGCCGAGGACACGCCAGCTGGTCTGGGTTTTCCGGAGGGCGGGACGGGACTTACCCGAAGCGGCCCGAGACGTAGTCCTCGGTCGCCTGAACGGACGGCGTCGTGAAGATGGTCGCGGTCTCGTCGTACTCGATGAGCTTGCCCGGCTTGCCGGTGCCTGCGATGTTGAAGAACGCGGTCTTGTCCGAGACGCGAGACGCCTGCTGCATGTTGTGCGTGACGATCACGACCGTGTACTGGGTCTTGATCTCGGCGATGAGCTCCTCGATCGCGAAGGTCGAGATCGGGTCGAGGGCGGAGCACGGCTCGTCCATCAGGATCACGTCGGGCGAGACCGCGATCGCACGGGCGATGCACAGACGCTGCTGCTGCCCGCCGGAGAGTCCGGAGCCCGGCTTGTCCAGGCGATCCTTGACCTCGTTCCAGAGGTTCGCGCCGCGCAGTGACTGCTCGACGAGGGCCTCCTGGTCGCTCTTCGCCATGCGCGAGTTGTTGAGCTTGACGCCGGCGAGCACGTTCTCCTTGATCGACATCGTGGGGAACGGGTTCGGTCGCTGGAACACCATGCCGACCTGGCGGCGCACGAGAACCGGGTCGACGTTCGCGCCGTAGAGGTTCTTGCCGTCGATCAGCACCTCGCCCTCGACGCGGGCACGGGGGATGACCTCGTGCATGCGGTTGAGGGTGCGCAGGAACGTCGACTTGCCGCAGCCGGACGGGCCGATGAACGCCGTCACCGTGTTCGGCTTGATGTCGATGCTGACGCCCTCGACGGCGAGGAAGTCGCCGTAGTAGACGTTGAGGTCGTTTACTTCGATGCTCTTGGACATCTGAGAGATCCTTCGGTCGGGAAAGTTCAGTCGGGAGAGTGGAGGCGGCTCAGCGGCCGGATATCTTAGGGGCGAACACCTTGGCGATCAGGCGACCGGCGAGGTTGAGGACCATCACGATCAGGATGAGCGTGAGTGCGGCGGCCCATGCGCGGTCGATGTACGCGTCCGGGGGAAGACCCGGATACTTGGCCTGCATGTACGAGAACACCGGAAGCGTCGACATCTGCCCGCTGAACATGTTGAGGTTCATGCCCTGCACGATGCCGACGGTGAGCAGGAGCGGCGCCGTCTCACCGATGACGCGGGCGATGGCGAGCATGATGCTCGTCACGATGCCGGCGATGGCCGTCGGCATGACGACCTTGATGATCGTCAGCCACTTCGGAACGCCGAGCGCGTATGCGGCTTCGCGCAGCTCGTTCGGCACGATGCGCAGGAGCTCTTCCGAGCCGCGCACGACGACGGGGATCATGAGCACGGACAGCGCCAGAGATCCCATGATGCCGATGCGCGTGCCGGGGCCCATGATGAGCGCGAACACCGAGTAGATGAACAGACCGGCGACGATCGAGGGGATGCCGGTCATCACATCGACAAGGAACGTGATGCCGCGTGCCAGCTTCTTGCCCTCGCCGTACTCGACGAGGTAGATCGAGGTCATCAGGCCGATCGGCACGGAGATGATCGTCGCTCCCAGCGTGATGAGCAGCGTGCCCCAGACGGCGTGGATCGCGCCGCCGCCCTCACCGACGATGTTGCGCATCGAGAAGCTGAAGAACTCGCCGTCGAAGCGGGCGAGACCGTTGACGACCACGGTGTAGAGCAGCGAGACGAGCGGGAGCAGCGCCACGACGAACGCTGCCGACACGAGAGCCGTCATCAAGCGGTCGGTCGCGTGACGTCGGCTCTCGGCGACCGTGGAGACGACGAAGATGAGCCCCATGTAGAGGACCATCCCGACCACCAGCGTCATGGCGATGTTGAAGTCGGCCGGGTCACCACCGGCATTGGCGAAGGCGAAGATCGTGCCTGCGATCACGAAGCAGACGGCGAGGAGAGCCCACGGAGCCCACTTGGGCAGATGACCCGCACTCGTCGTGTGGGTGGTGGGGGCGATGGCGATGGCGGTCATGTCAGTTTGCTCCCGAGAACTCGGCACGACGCGACACGATCCAGCGTGCGACGAAGTTGACCGCGAAGGTGACGATGAAGAGGATCAGACCGGCTGCGATGAGCGTGTTGACGCCCGAATCGTGGGCCTCGGGGAACCGCAGCGCGATGATCGCCGGGATCGTCGTGGGGTTCTCCGGGTTGAGCAGGTTGAATGTGACGATGCCGAGAGGCGAGAGCACGAGCGTGACGGCCATGGTCTCGCCGAGTGCGCGGCCGAGGCCGAGCATGGCACCCGAGACGATGCCGCTGCGGGCGAAGGGCAGCACGGCCATCCGCACCATCTCCCAGCGGGTCGCACCGAGGGCGAGCGCGGCTTCCTCGTGCAGCTTGGGCGTCTGGAGGAAGATCTCACGGCAGATGGCGGTCATGATCGGCAGGATCATGACCGCGAGCACGAGGGATGCCGTGAGGATCGTCTTGCCGGTGCCGGAAGGGGTGCCGGAGAAGATGGGGATCCAGCCGAGATTCGTGTTGAGCCACTTGTAGAACGGCACGAGCATCGGGGCGAACGTGAGGGCGCCCCAGAGGCCGAACACGACGGAGGGGACGGCCGCGAGCAGGTCGATGATGTAGCCCAGCAGGCCAGCGAGCCTGCGCGGCGCGTAGTGCGAGATGAACAGCGCGATGCCGATCGCGATCGGGGCGGCGATGACCAGAGCGATCAGGCTCGACCACAGCGTTCCGAAGACGAACGGCCACACCCAGGTGATGAACGACTGGCCCTCGAGGATGTGGTTGTCGGACGTGTCCGGGGCGAACGCCGGGATGGCCTGCACGACCAGGAACACGGCGACAGCGGCCAGAGTGATGAGGATGATGATGCCGGCACTGAGGGCGGTGCCGGAGAAGATGCGATCTCCAGGGCGAAGCACGGCCTTCGGTGACACGGGCGAACGGGTGCTCTCGGTATCCGTCGTGGTGGTGGTCATCTGCGTGGCTCCACGGGTGTTCGGAGGGATGTTGCTGGGTGTGTTCATGCGTGTGCCCCCACGGCACTGGTTCGATCTGTTGACCAGTGCCGCGGGGGCTTCATCACGGCTCAGCCTAGGACTGAGGGATCGTGTTATTCGGTGACGATCGCGTCGATCGCGGCGGTGACCTTCTCGCGGAGGTCGTCGGAGATCGGGGCGCTGCCAGCAGCTTCTGCGGCGACGTCCTGTCCCTCAGGCGATGCGACGTACTCGAAGTACGCCTTGACGAGCGAGGCGACCTCGGCGTCCTCGTACTCGACGCAGCCGATGAGGTACGACACCAGAGCGATCGGGTACGAGCCGGCGGGAGCAGCTGCCGGGTCGACCGCGAAGGCGAGGTCGTGAGCCGAACGGCCCTCTTCCAGCGGCGAAGCGGCGACGAGCGCGGAAGCGGCCTCGGCGGAGTACGGGACGTACTCGCCCTCGACCTCGACGGCGACCTGACCGAGCTCGGCGGTCTGCGACGCGTCGGCGAAGCCGATGTAGCCGACACCGTTGGTGATCGCGCTCACGACGCCGGAGGTGCCGTCAGCAGCCTCACCCGTCGACAGCGGCCACTCGTCGCTGGCCTCGTTGGTCCACACGTCGGGCGCGACGGCCTCGAGGTAGCTGGTGAAGGTCTCCTGCGTGCCGGACGCGTCGGCGCGGTGCACCGGCACGATCGCCTGGTCGGGAAGCGTGGCGTCGGGGTTCTGGTCGGCGATCGCCGGGTCGTTCCAGTTGGTGATGGTGCCGGCGAAGATGCCTGCGATGGTCGCGCCGTCGAGGTTCAGCGTGTCGACGCCCTCGAGGTTGAACGCGACGGCGACCGGGGAGATGTACACCGGGATCTCGACGATCTCGTCGGAGGTGCAGGAGCCGAAGCCGCCGGCGGCGATCTCCTCGGCGTTGAACGCGCGGTCGGAACCGATGAAGTTCGACGAGCCGGCGAGGAAGTTCTCGCGGCCGGTGCCGGAGCCCGTGGCGGTGTAGTTCACCGTGGTGTCGGGGTTGGAGGTCTGGAAGGCGGCGACCCATGCCTGCTGGGCTGCTTCCTGCGAGGAGGCGCCGGTCGCCTCGACGGAGCCGGTGAGAGTCGACGTGGACGGCTCTTCGGAGCCCTCAGGCGTTCCGCCTTCGTTCGCGGCACAGCCGGCGAGGACGAGAACTGCTGCGGCGCCGACGGCGCCGATGCGAGCGATTCGGGAGATCTTCACTGTGGATCCTTCGATCGTTGAATGGGTGAGGCCCGGTGCAGGGCACACAGTGACGCTATGTGCGGCGGTTAACGAGACTCTCCCGGCTCGGTAAACAGCAGGTGAACGACTGGCAACCCCTTGGGGTGGCGCCCTGGCGGCATCAGGGCTTGGGAACGTGCGTCTCGATCGAGATGATGCCCGAACCGGGATTCGTCGCCGACAGATGCGCGACGGAGAATGCCGCGACCTCGAGTGCGGAGGCGCTGCCGAGATAGGAGCCGTGCATGGTGCCTGTCGCGAGGGCGATCTCACTGAGGATGTCGGGCAGCACGGGGCCGTGGCTGCAGATGACTGCGGGTTTGCGCGCCCGCACGCGCTTGCCGATCACGGCGCGCACGTCGGAGCGGCCGTCCTCCCACGCGTCCTGACTGATCAACTCGGTCTCGACCGGTCTGCGGTCCAGGTTCTTCGCGAGCGGTGTCACGGTCTGCACGCAGCGCACGGCATCGCTCGTGATGATCTTGCGCACGCCGAACGCGCGCAGCGGCGCGACGATCGTCTTGGCCTGCCTGCGGCCGCGATCCGTGAGGATGCGCGACGCATCCGACCCGTCCCATTCCCCTCGCGGGACGGCCTTCGCGTGCCGGAGCGCGATGATCGGGAAGGTGTGCAGAATGCCGTCATCGACGAGACGCTCGAACTCGTCCAGGATCTCGAGGTCGACCGGATAGCTGAGGCGCCCCCGCGCCTTCTTCGTGCTCACCCATTCCAGCGCCGCGATCTCGTTGTTGGGCACGAACGTGGAGTCGCGGATGGCCTCCTCTGTTGCCTCCGCGGCCCAGTAGTGCACGACCTTCTGCCGTTTGGGACGCATGAAGTAACGGCTCACGCCCACCGGCACACCGAGATGCACCCGGATGCCGGTCTCCTCATGCACCTCGCGCACCGCCGTCTGAGCGAGCATCTCGCCGGGGTCGACCTTGCCCTTCGGCAGCGTCACGTCGCGGTACTTCGTGCGATGGATCAGCAGGATGCAGAGCTTTCCCTCGACGAGGCGCCACACCACCGCGCCGGCCGCGTATACGGCCTTGTCGGATGTGACCACCTCGCTCGCGTACGCCATCGCGTTCATCGCACCGTGCGGGTGCGCCGGCGCCGTCGGATCTGGCTCATGGTCTTATCCTGCAGGTCGACGAGCGGATTGCCCTCGGCATCCTCGGAGTGGCGCGTCCAGACGCCCTCCTCTCCCAGATGCCAGGAGTTCGTGGTGTCGTCCATGGCGAGGTCGAAGAAGCTCAGCAGTTCCTTGACGTGCGCGGGATCGGTGACGCGCACGAGCGCTTCGACGCGACGGTCGAGGTTGCGGTGCATCATGTCGGCGCTGCCGATGTGCACCTGCGGGTCGCCATCGTTCTCGAACGCGAAGATCCGGGAATGCTCGAGGTAGCGCCCGAGGATGCTGCGCACGGTGATGTTGTCGCTGATCCCGGGGAGGTCGACCTTGATGCTGCAGATGCCGCGCACCCAGACGTCGACCTTCACGCCCGCCTGGCTCGCGCGGTAGAGCGCGTCGATGATCTCCTCGTCGACCATCGAGTTCACTTTGATGCGGATGTGCGAGGCCTTGCCCGCCTCCGCGTTCTTGCGCTCGTTGTCGATCTGGCGCAGGAGCCCCTTGCGCAGGTGCAGCGGCGCGACGAGAAGGCGTTTGAACTTCTTCTCGATCGCGTACCCGCTGAGCTCGTTGAACAGCCGGGTGAGGTCCTTTCCGACCTGCGCGTCCGCGGTGAAGAGGCCGAAGTCCTCGTACACGCGGCTCGTCTTCGGGTTGTAGTTGCCCGTGCCGACGTGCGAGTAGTGCCGCAGCATCCCGTCTTCCTCACGGATGACGAGGGCGAGCTTGCAGTGGGTCTTGAGCCCGACCAGGCCGTACACGACGTGCACGCCGGCCTTCTCGAGCTTGCGCGCCCAGACGATGTTGTTCGCCTCGTCGAAGCGAGCCTTCACCTCGACGAGGGCGAGCACCTGCTTGCCCGCCTCTGCCGCATCGATCAGAGCCTGCACGACGGGGCTGTCGCCCGAGGTGCGGTACAGGGTCTGCTTGATGGCGAGGACGTCGGGGTCGCGCGCCGCCTGCTCGAGGAACGCCTGCACGCTCGTCGCGAACGATTCGTACGGATGGTGCACCAGCACGTCGCCCTTGCGGATGGCGGCGAAGATGTCGGCGCGGCTGTTCGAACCAGTGGGCTGGAACGGCACGGCGGTCGTCGGCAGATGCGGCGGGTAGCGCAGGTCGGGCCGGTTCACCCGCGAGAGTGAGAAGAGGCCGCGCAGATCGAGAGGGCTCGGCAGGCGGTAGACCTCCTGGTCGGTGATGTCGAGTTCCTTGATCAGCAGATCGAGGGTCACTTCGTCCATGTCGTCGGCGATCTCGAGACGGATCGGCGGGCCGAAACGGCGACGCAGCAGCTCTGCCTCGAGCGCCTGGATGAGGTTCTCGCTCTCGTCCTCCTCGATCTCGACGTCCTCGTTGCGGGTGAGGCGGAACGCGTGGTGGTCGAGCACCTCCATGCCGGGGAAGAGGTCGCCCAGGTGGTTGGAGATGAGGTCTTCGAGGGGGAGGTAGCGGGTGATCTCGCTGCCGCCCGGCACTTCGACCAGACGCGGCAGCATGGGCGGCACCTTGAGACGGGCGAACTCCTGCCGTCCGGTGCGCGCATTGCGGATGCGGATCGCGAGGTTCAGCGAAAGGCCGGAGATGTACGGGAAGGGATGCGCTGGATCCACCGCGAGGGGCATGAGCACGGGGAAGACGTGCAGCTGGAAGTACTCGGTGAGCGCGGCGCGCTCCGCCTCGGTGAGGCTGTCCCACTCGGTGATCTCGATCCCGGCGTCGGCGAGGGCCGGACGCACCTGCGTGGTCCACGCGGCGGCGTGACGCAGTTGCAGGGCGTGGGCTTCGCGGGAGATGTCGGCGAGCACGTCGGAGGGGGAGCGCCCGACGTTCGTCGGAACGGCGAGGCCGGTGACGATGCGTCGTTTGAGTCCGGCGACGCGCACCATGAAGAACTCGTCGAGATTGCTCGCGAAGATCGCCAGGAAGTTCGCGCGCTCCAGCTCGGGGAGCGTCGGGTCCTCGGCGAGTTCGAGCACTCGCTGGTTGAATGCGAGCCAGCTGACCTCGCGGTCGTGGTAGCGATGGTCTGGCAGCAGGGAGTCCGGGGATTCGATGGCGTCGAAGTCATCGTCTTCGGCATCACCGAGCCCGGCGTCGGCGAGCGCGGAATCGATCATGGAGTACATCTTGGCATCGCGAGGTGACACGCGCGTGAACGGGACGGATCCGTGTCACCGCGAAGCTGCGAGCTGATCCTCGTCGTACACGTTGAACCGGTAACCGACGTTGCGCACGGTGCCGATGATCTGCTCCTGATCGCCGAGCTTCGCGCGCAGGCGCCGCACGTGCACGTCGACCGTTCGCGTGCCGCCAAAGTAGTCGTAGCCCCAGACCTCGCTGAGCAGCTGCTCCCTCGTGAACACGCGTGAGGGATGCGTCGCGAGGAAGTGCAGCAGCTGGAACTCCTTGTACGTGAGATCCAGCGCCCTCCCGTGCAGCTTCGCCGAATACGACTGCTCGTCGATCGTGACGCCGGAGGCCTGCACCCTGGCGGGTTCCGCCGCGGCCTCGCCGCGCGCGATCGCGAGACGGATCCTGGCATCCGTCTCGGCGGGGCCGGCGTCGGTCAGCAGCACGTCATCGATGCCCCAGTCGCCCGAGACGGCGCTCATCCCGCCCTCGGTCACGACCAGCAGCAGCGGGGCGTCCTGCCCGGTGGTGCGCAGCAGCTTGCACAGCGACTTCGCCGCTGAGAGATCGTGGCGGCCGTCGACGATCACGATGTCGCTCTCGGGTGCGCTGACGAGCTGGGCCGGCTCTGCGGGGATCTGCCGTACGCGGTGGCTCAGCAGTTCCAGGGCGGGCAGTACGTGCTCCGTTGCGGGAGCTGAGGTCAGAACCAGGAGCAGGGCCACGCGCTTTCCTTCCGGGCTGCGGGAACCGTCGCCCTGAACGGCGATCGGGTACGACGCCGTGCGCCCCATGATACCCAGCGCCGCGGATCGTGATGACGCGCATCGCGTCATCCGCCGCCGAATGGGTGACAATGGAGGCATGTCCGATCCTGCTCTCGCGCCGCGCAGCCCCCTCGGCGGCGTCGTCATCGTGTGGGGCGCGGCGCTCATCGCCGCAGTCGCCATCGGGATCTTCGTGCCGATGCAGTGGCGCGTGCAGTGGCTGATCGTCGGGTTCGGCGGTGCCGTGCTGCTCTCGTTCGCATTGCAGCTCTGGTACGGGCAGACGAAGGGTTTCATCTTCCGCACCGCCGCGAGCGTGACAGGCGCGCTCCTGCTGCTGGGAGTGGTCTCCGCCGGGTTCGCGTTGGCGGCTCTGGTTCCGGTCTGACGCTCTCGCCGCGCGCGCACGGCCCAGGGGTAGAGTAGAGGGCATGGATCTCGTCGCACTCGAACTCTTCTTCATCGGTCTGCTGGGCCTTGCGAGTCTCGCGATCGCCTTCGTGGCCGGCACCGTGCTGTGGAACCTGTTCCGCGGTCAGCGCTGAGCTGAGTGTCGATGCTCGAACTTCCCACCGACCTACCGGCAGATCTCGCGCCCCTGAGCTGGCTCATCGGCGTCTGGGAGGGCACCGGGGTCATCGAGTACACCGCAGACGGACACCGTTTCGAGGGCGAGTTCACGCACCGCGTGAGCTTCAGCCACGACGGCACGGATTACCTGAACTACTCGGCCACCGGGTGGATGGCCAGTGCCGAGGGCGAACCCTCCGTCGCGCTGGTCGCTGAGACCGGATTCTGGAGGCTCGCTCGCCCCGCCACTCCCGCTGATGCGGGCCCGGCACTGCTGCCGCCCGTCGAGAGTGCGGCCGCGCGCACGGTGGACGACGTGGAGCAGTTGCGAGCGGCATCCGGCGGCTTCCCGCTCGAGGTGTCCATCGCGCATTCCGACGGCATGCTCGAGCTCTACCTGGGCGAGATCAACGGTCCTCGCATCGACATCGCGACGGATGCGATCGTGCGCGGCGAGGGCAGCAAGGACTATCGCGCGGCGAGTCGCATGTACGGCCTCGTCGACGGGCACCTGCTGTGGGCATGGGACATCGCCGCTCTCGGCACCAAGCTCGCCTCGCACGCGTCCGCGCGACTGGCGAAGGTCTGATGATGAGCGGGTTCTCCGCGCTGCCCGGTGCGGTCACCGAGGGGGAGGTCGTCCTGCATCTCGGCGACCCCATCCGGGAGCAGCGGCGCCTCATCGCCGGTACGGCGCTGGCGCCACTCGGCGATCGCACGGTCATCGAGGTCGCTGGCGAAGACCGTCTGAGCTGGCTCGACTCGATCACGTCGCAGTCGGTCGCCGGGCTCACTGAGGGCGACAGCACCGAACTGCTGATCCTCGACCCTCAGGGGCGCGTCGAACACGCCGCGGGTGTGCTCGAGGACGGCTCATCGGTCTGGTTGATCGCTGATGCCGCTGATGCCGACGCGCTCGCCGCCTGGCTGCAGCGCATGGTGTTCCGCTCCCGCGTCACGGTCGCGGTCCGTGCCGAGCTCGCGCTGCTCGGTTTCTTCGCCGGTGGCGAGGCCGAGTCGGTCATGCGCGAACTGGCATCGTCCCCGAACGGCACTCCGCTGATCTGGGCCGACCCGTGGTCGGCGGTCCAGCTCGGAGGGCACCAGTACTCGACGATCCAACAGCACCCGTCGGCCGACTACGCCTGGCGCGTGGCGATCGTGGATGCGGATGCCGCGGCATCCGTCATCGACCGCATGGAGGGTGCCGGGTTGGATGCCGCCGGGGTCCTGGCGACCGAGGCGCTGCGCGTCGCGGCCTGGCGGCCACGGTGGGCGAGCGAGGTCGACGAACGATCGCTGCCGCACGAGTCGGATTGGATCCGCAGCGCCGTGCACCTCAGCAAGGGGTGCTACCGCGGTCAGGAGACGGTCGCGAAGGTGCACAATCTCGGGCATCCACCGCGCCGGCTGGCGGCGCTGCAGCTGGACGGGAGCGACGATGTGCTCCCTGAGCCCGGCGCCGCGGTGTTCGCCGCCGACGACGAGGTGGGCCATGTCACATCGGTGGCCCGGCATCACGAGGATGGTCCGATCGCCCTAGCGATCCTCTCGCGCCGTGCGCCGATCGGGGACCTGATCGTCAGGGCCGGCGGTATCGACGTCGCCGCCGCGCAGCAGGTGATCGTGCCGGCGGACGCCGGAGCGACAGCCGACATCCCTCGGCTGACAAGGCTCTCCCGACGCCCCGCCGGTCAAGACCCGCGTAACGCCTGACCCAGTGCCACGGCGTCCCAAGGCACGGTCAGCTCTCCGAGTCGCCAGCGTCTGCGGTCGCCGAGGACAGGCCAGCCGCGCTCCTTGAGGCCCTCGACCGCTGCGAGGAAGCGCTGGGTGGCGCCGAACGTCGACAGCGCCGCCGATCTGTCCCACTCGCTGTCGAGGTCGGTGAGCAGAGCATGGATGCGCTCGCCGGGCACATTGCGATGTATCAGTGCCTTGGGCAGCCTTTCGGCGACGATGCCCGGCCGTTCGAGCCCCGCGACCCGGAGCGAGATCGTGAACCGGACCGGGCCGGCAGCCGACACGTCGACCCAGCTCGCGATACGCCCGATCTCGTCGCACGTGCCTTCGACGAGGAGTCCGCCCGGTGCGAGACGGGCGGTCATGGAAGCCCAGGCGTCGGGCACATCGGTCTCGTCGTACTGGCGCAGCACGTTCATCGCCCTGATCACCACCGGACGCCTCGATCCGCCCAGCGGCACCTCGAAGCCGCCGCGGGCGAAGGCGACCGGCAGGGTGGGGGAGAACGCCGTGCGTCCGGCCCGAACCTCTTCGAGTTGAGCGCGCGCGGTGGCCACGCGTTCGATGTCGAGTTCGAAGCCGATCACCTCGGCGTCGGGGCGCACTCTGACGAGTCGTGCCGCCAACTCGAACGCGGTGACGCCGCTCGCGCCGTAGCCGAGGTCGATGACCAGCGGATCATCCGCAGTGCGCAACGCGGTGCTCGCCGCGATCCACCGGTCGTTGCGGCGGAGTCGGTTGGTCCCCGTGGTGCCCCTGGTGGGGCGGCCGAGCGGGGATGACGCCATGCGTCCATTCTCCCAGACCTCATAGACTGAACGCATGACTGCGACGCGCACCCTCATCCTGCTCCGCCACGGCCAGAGCGAGTGGAACGAACTGAACCTCTTCACCGGCTGGGTGGATGTCCGCCTCACCGATCAGGGCAAGGCAGAGGCCCGTCGCGGCGGCGAGCTGCTCGCGGAGTCCGGTCTGCTTCCCGACGTGCTCCACACCTCTCTGCTCAGCCGCGCCATCCAGACGGCGGACATCGCGCTGGATGCCGCCGATCGGCTCTGGATCCCTGTGACCCGCTCGTGGCGCCTCAACGAGCGTCACTACGGCGCGCTGCAGGGCAAGGACAAGGCGCAGACGCTCGAGGAGTTCGGGCCTGAGCAGTTCCAGCTGTGGCGCCGATCGTTCGACGTGCCGCCGCCCCTGCTCGACGATGACAGCGAGTTCAGTCAGGTGAACGATCCTCGCTATGCGGGCATCGACGGCGAGGTTCCTCGCACCGAGTCGCTCAAGATCGTCATCGATCGTCTGCTGCCCTACTGGGAGAGCGCGATCGTTCCCGACCTCGAGGCGGGCAAGACCGTCCTGGTCACCGCGCACGGAAACTCGCTGCGCGGTCTCGTCAAGCACCTCGACGGCATCAGCGACGACGCGATCGCCGAGCTCAACATCCCCACCGGCATCCCGCTGGTGTACGAACTGGATGAGAACAACGTGCCCACCGGGCCCGGACGCTACCTCGATCCGGAGGCCGCTGCCGCGGGCGCTGCCGCTGTCGCCTCGCAGGGCAAGAAGTAGCCACCGCTGCCCACTACGAAGGAACCCCCTGCAGAAGCTCTGCAGGGGGTTCCTTCGTCTAGTGCAATGGGGCGGATCAGGCGAGGCCCTTGCCGTCGGGGCTCTGGCCCTCGGCCTCCTGAGCCTCGGCTGCGGCGAGCGCGATGTCCTCTTCGTCGACGGCCCAATCGCCGGTCGCGAGGTAGACGACCTTCTTGGCGATCGCGACGGCGTGGTCGGCGAAGCGCTCGTGGTAACGGCTGGCGAGGGTGGCATCCACCGTGGCGCCCGCCTCACCCTTCCAGTTGTCGCTGAGCACCTTCTCGAAGACCTTGGCGTGCAGCTCGTCGACATCGTCATCCGAATTGCGGATGTCGTCCGCGAAGCGCAGATCCTGCGTGCGCAGCAGTTCGCTGAGCGTGCGGGCGATCTCGACGTCGAGCTCACCCATGCGGGTGAACGTGCTCTTCAGGCCCTTGGGGATGGCGCGCTCCGGGAAGCGCAGACGGGCCAGCTGGGCGATGTGCTCGGACATGTCGCCCATGCGCTCGAGCGAAGCGCTCACCCGGAGGGCGAAGACGACGATGCGCAGGTCGCGGGCGACCGGCTGCTGGCGGGCGAGGATCTCGATCGCCTGCTCGTCGAGCTTCACGGCGAGTGCGTCGATCTTCGCGTCGTCGGCGATGACCTCCTCCGCGAGTGCGACATCGCCGGTCGCGAAGGCGCGGGTGGCCTTGTCGATGGAGACGTTGACGAGGTCGGCGATCTCCACGAGACGGGACTGCACATCCTCGAGGGACTGATGGAAGAGTTCACGCATGAGCGGCGCAACCTTTCGTTCTGAGCTCGGGCGGTCCGGCCGGCTGATGGCGGGCGCTGCAGTGTGCGCACGCCCTAGGCGATTGTGTTCGTCGAAGGTTAACGAACGGTGCCCAGCACGTGAATACTAGTTCGCCGACGTCCGAGATGGCGCGGAAACTCGCCGGACGCGAGGTGAACGCACTCTACGCTGGTGACATGAACTCGCCGCAGATCGCGCTGCTCGCCCTCGCCATCGGCCTGGTGATCGGTGTGGGATTGGCGCTGCTCGTGTTCTGGGCGTACCGCGCTCGCGCCAGGGTCGTGGAGGAATCCTCGTCGGTGGTCCCGCAGGGTGCGGTGGATGTCCTGGACAGCATGGATGACGCCGCGTGCGTCGTGGATCCGTCCGGTCTCGTGCTCGCGATCTCCCACGCCGCGGCGCGCTTCGGCATCGAGGTCGGTGCGACATTGGACATCCCCGAACTGCGCGAACTCGTGCGCAGCGTGCGCTCGAGCGGAGCGTCCACGACCGAGACGATGCGCATCACGCGACCGGGGGTCAGCATCGATCCGCGATTGGTGTCTGCGCGTGCCAGCGCGCTCGGCGCGCGGCTGACGCTGCTCATCGTGCGCGACGTCACCGAGCAGGAGCGACTGGATCAGGTGCGCCGCGACTTCGTCGCGAACACCAGCCATGAGCTGAAGACGCCGGTGGGCGCCGTGAGCCTGCTCGCTGAGGCCATCGAGTCCGCAGCTGACGATCCTGCGCAGGTGCGGATCTTCGCCTCGCGCATCTCCGCTGAGGCTGCCAGGCTCGGACAGCTCACCGGCCGCATCATGAGCCTGTCTCGGCTGCAGGCCGCTGACGGCATCACCGACTTCGACCCGGTGGCGATGGACGAGGTCGTCACCGCATCGATCGAAGCGCATGCGGTGCAGGCCGATTCGGCGGGGGTCGAGCTGATCCGCGGAGGTGACAGGGGCGCGTTCGTCAGAGGCGACGCGCAGATCCTGATCGAGGCGGTCGGCAACCTCATCGCGAACGCGATCGTCTACTCGCCGCGCGGCTCACGCGTCGGCGTCGGCGTGAAGATCGAGGGCGAGACCCTCGAGGTCGCGGTGTCCGATCAGGGCATCGGGATCTCGGAATCGGACCGTGAACGCATCTTCGAGCGCTTCTACCGCGCGGATGAGGCGCGCTCCCGCCGCACCGGCGGCACCGGCCTCGGTCTCTCGATCGTGAAGCACGCCACGCAGCGCCACGGCGGCGAGGTGCGGGTATGGTCGCGGCCGAGTCGCGGATCCACCTTCACGATGGTTCTGCCTCGCATCGATGCCCCGTTGCCCGATGCCACAGATCGTAAGACCAAGAAGAAGCGCGCAAGGAAGACGGCCAAGGCCGCGGCCCTGCGCGCCCGAAACGGAGAGACCGTATGACCCGCATCCTTCTCGTCGAGGACGAGCCAGACCTTGCCGATCCGCTTGCCTACCTGCTGCGCCGCGAAGGCTATGAGGTGGAGATCGCCGAGGACGGCCCTGGCGCACTGACCGCCTTCAGGGAGCGCGGCGCCGACATCGTCCTGCTCGATCTGATGCTGCCGGGAATGCCGGGTACCGAGGTGTGCCGACAGATCCGCTCGACCTCGGCGGTGCCGATCATCATGCTCACCGCGAAGGACTCCGAGGTGGACATCGTCGTGGGGCTCGAGCTCGGTGCGGACGACTACATCACGAAGCCGTACTCATCCCGCGAACTGCTGGCGCGCATGCGCGCCGTGCTCCGGCGCGTGGTGCAGGCGGACAGCGATCTCGACGAACGAGTGCTCGACGGCGGGCGCGTCACGCTCGACATCGACCGGCACACCGTGACGGTCTCCGGCGAGGAGATCAACATGCCGCTGAAGGAATTCGAGCTGCTGGAAGTGCTGATGCGCAACTCCGGCCGCGTCCTCACCAGAGGGCAGCTCATCGATCGGGTGTGGGGCAGCGACTACTTCGGAGACACCAAGACGCTCGACGTGCACATCAAGCGCATCCGTTCGCGCATCGAGGAGAACCCCGGCGAACCGGTCATGCTCGTCACCGTGCGCGGTCTCGGCTACCGCTTCGAGGGCTGACGCACCCGACGCGAAGAGGCCGGCACCCACCCGGGTGCCGGCCTCTTCGCGTGTCGCGCGATCGTCTGATCAGGCGTCGTCCTCCTGCGGGACGAGATCGGCGTAATACGGAAGAGCGCCGTCGAGCACGGGAACGTCAGCGGTGGAACCGGTGGCATCGCCCGACTGGAAGTACATCCTGACCGTGGCGCCCGGCATCGTGTCGAGGTCGTCGATGCGCAGCGGCTCGGCATTGGCGCCGAGGCTCACGGTGTCTCCTGCGCCCACGCGGAGGGTGAGGGGATCGAGCCCCTCGATCTCGACGGTGAGGGTCGCAGCCTTGTCGGTCGAGTTCACGATCGCGGCGACGAGGTTGCCGGTGGAGCCGTCCTCCGTCGCGATGATCATGGCGTTGCGGATCTCGAGAGGTCCGTCGGAGTCGGCGATGTTCACCCCGTCGGAGGCCGAGTACTGGATCTCAGTCGACTGCGGGGTGATGAACGTGCAACCCGTTGCGCCGAGCAGAACGAGGGCGCTGAGGGCAGCAGACGCTACAAGGCGCGATTTCACGGGTCCTCCTGGGAGATTTTGGGATATCCGAGACCATTCTACGGGTATGGGAGGGCCCTCCATCGGACAGTGCGGGGCAAACCTTAGTGCATGTCGCCTGTGGTATTCTGGAGGTTGCCGAAAGGACACGATTTTATGCTTTTTGAAGTTGGCGAGACGGTCGTCTATCCGCACCATGGGGCCGCGACGATCATCGAGGTCAAGGATCGCGTCATCAAGGGCGAGACGAAGAAGTACCTGAAGCTGAACGTCACGCAGGGCGATCTCATCATCGAGGTTCCCGCTGAGAACGTCGACCTCGTCGGCGTTCGTGACGTCATCGGTCAGGAGGGCCTCGACCACGTGTTCGAGGTGCTGCGCGCTCCGTTCACGGAAGAGCCCACGAACTGGTCCCGTCGATACAAGGCGAACCTCGAGAAGCTCGCCTCCGGCGACGTGATCAAGGTCAGCGAGGTCGTGCGCGACCTGTGGCGTCGCGATCAGGACCGCGGTCTGTCGGCGGGGGAGAAGCGCATGCTCGCGAAGGCGCGCCAGATCCTCATCTCCGAGCTCGCGCTCGCTGAGAAGTGCGACGAGGACAAGGCCGGGGCTCTGCTCGACGAGGTCCTCGCTTCCTGATGGCTCGGGCCCTCGGGCCTCGCTAGTGTGAGCGTGTGACTCTCATTCCTGTGCCCACCACGGCGGTCATCGTCGTGGCGGGAGGTTCCGGCACACGGCTGGGCGCCGCGGCACCCAAGGCGCTGGTCGGCATCGACGAGCACTCGGTGCTCCGCCATGCGCTCGACGGCGTGTTCGCCGCAGAGGTGGTCGCGCAGGTCGTCGTCGTCGCGCCTGCGGGACACGAGGGTGATGCGGAGACCGAGCTGCGCGCTGCCGCAGGGGACCGGCATGACCTCGGTCGTGTCGTGACCGGCGGTGAGACCAGGCAGCGGTCCGTCGCCGCAGGGCTGGCGGCGCTGTGGGGCGACATCGCCACGGTGCTCGTGCACGACGCCGCACGCGCCCTGACACCGCCGTCGCAGATCGACGCGGTCGCGAGGGCTGTGACGGTCGAGTCCGGAGTGATCCCTGCGTTGCCTGTCATCGACACCCTCAAAAGAGTGGATGCCGTCGACGTGCTCGCCGCCGTCGATCGCTCGGAGCTCGCCGCGGCTCAGACTCCGCAGGGCTTTCCCCGTGCGCTCCTCGAACGGGCGTACGCCGCCGCGGAGGAATCCGGCGTCGAGTACACCGATGACGCCGCGCTCTTCGCTGCCGCAGGGCATCCGGTACGTCACATCACCGGTTCGGAACGCGCGTTCAAGATCACGACACCGGCGGATCTCGCACGAGCACGGCAGATACTCGACGCGGCCGCACCCGCCGGTCCTGCGATCCCTCGCATCGGCGTCGGAACGGACGTGCACGGATTCGGCGGCGAGGGCGAGCTGTGGCTCGCAGGAATCGCATGGCCGGGGGAGCCGCCCCTGTCCGGCCATTCCGACGGCGATGCGGTCGCGCACGCCATGGTCGATGCGCTGCTCGCGGCGGCGGGGCTCGGCGACATCGGCGAGCACTTCGGCACTGCGCACCCTGAATGCGCCGGAGCGCATGCCGATGTGTTCCTCTCCCGCACGGCCGAGCTCCTGGCGGCGGCGGGCTTCGCGATCGGCAACGTCTCGGTGCAGTTCCAGGCGGCGCGGCCGCGGTTCAGCGCTCGTCGAGCGGAGGCGGAACGCGCACTGTCCGCAGCTCTCGGCGGTGCATCCGTCACGGTCACCGCGACGACCACCGACGGCCTCGGATTCCCCGGTCGAGGAGAGGGCATCGCCGTCACAGCGGTGGCGCTCATATACCCCGGGTAGTCTGGTGCAGTGACTCTCCGCCTCTACGACACCCGTGCACAGCAGCTGCGCGACTTCGTGCCGCTCGACCCGCGGAATGTCACGATGTACGTGTGCGGGCCGACGGTGCAGTCCGGACCCCATATCGGCCACGTCCGTGCGGCGCTGAGCTTCGACATCCTGCGCCGCTGGCTGACGCACCGCTTCGGTCGTGTGACGTTCGTGCGCAACGTCACGGACATCGATGACAAGGTGCTCCTGAACGCGACGGATGCCGAACCGTGGTGGGCACTGGCCTATCGCATGGAGCAGCAGTTCACCGCCGCGTATGCCGGCGTCGGAATCCTCGCCCCGACGTACGAGCCTCGCGCGACGGCATCCATTCCGCAGATGCAGGAGCTCATCCAGACCCTGATCGAGCGCGGCCACGCGTATCCGGCGCCCGACGGCTCCGGCGACGTGTACTTCGACGTGCGGTCCTGGGCGGAGTACGGCGCTCTCACTCACCAGTCCGTCGATGCGATGGAGGCCGCTGAGGACGCCGATCCCCGAGGCAAGCGCAACCCGCAGGACTTCGCCCTCTGGAAGGGCGCGAAGCCCGATGAGCCGATCGACGCGATCTGGGCCTCGCCATGGGGTGCGGGCCGTCCCGGCTGGCACATCGAATGCTCCGCCATGGCCAAGCGCTACCTCGGTTCCGAGTTCGACATCCACGGCGGCGGACTCGACCTGCGCTTCCCCCACCACGAGAACGAGCTCGCGCAGTCGACCGCCGCAGGCGAGGGATTCGCGAAGTACTGGGTGCACAACGGGCTGGTGACCGTCGACGGGCAGAAGATGTCCAAGTCGCTCGGCAACTTCACGCTCGCCGCCGACGTGCTGGCCGGGCACGACCCGCTCGTGGTCCGCTACGCGCTGGCCGCCGCGCACTACCGGTCGAGCCTCGATCTCACCGAGTCGTCGTGGACCGAGGCGGAGGCTGCGCTCGGTCGCATCATGACGTTCCTGGCCAGGGCGGAGCGGGCCGCCGTCGTCGGGGATGAGCACCGTGACGACATCGAACTGCCTGCGGAGTTCGAGCGCGCGATGGACGACGATCTCGGCGTTCCGCAGGCTCTCGCGGCAGTGCACGAGTCGGTGCGTCGGGGGAACGCGGCCTTGGACAGCGGCGACGCGGCCGACGCCGAGCGCGCACGTCGCGAGGTCGCGGCGATGACGAGCGTCCTGGGCATCGATCCGCACGATCCCGAATGGACGACGAACGGCGGAGCCGAAGCATCCGCCCTCGATGCGCTCGTGCAGACGATGATCACGCAACGGGCCCAGGCACGGGCCGACAAGGACTGGGCGGCAGCCGACCGCATCCGCGACGCGATCGCGGCGGCGGGCATCGCTCTCGAAGACACACCAGACGGAACTCATTGGAGTATTGATGGCTAAGCCACAGCGCCCCGGCGCAAGCAACAGCAAGAAGAAGGGCCCGACCAAGGGCACCGGCGGACTCGGGCGAAAGTCTCTCGAAGGTCGCGGACCGACGCCCAAGGCAGAGGACCGCGCCTGGCACCCGGCCGGTAAGCGCAAGGCTGCCGCGGAGCGCTACGCCGCCTCCGGCGGCAAGGGCAAGCCCGGCGGGCGTCCGAGCGGCGGCAACCCCAACCGGGCTCCGAAGTCGAAGGCGGGCGACGAGACCGAGAACGTCACCGGCCGCAACTCGGTGCTGGAGGCGTTGCGGGCCAAGATCCCCGCCACCGCGTTCTACATCGCGCAGCGCGTCGAGATGGACGATCGCGTCAAGGAGATGCTCTCGATCGCCACGCACCGCGGCATCCCCGTGATGGAGGTCACGCGCCAGGAGCTCGACCGAATGGCCGGCTTCGACGGCGTGCACCAGGGCGTCGCGCTCAAGGTTCCCCCGTACGAGTACGCGCACCCGCAGGATCTGCTGGAGCAGGTGATCGATCGCGGTGAGCTGCCCCTGTTCGTCGCCCTCGACGGCATCACCGATCCGCGCAACCTCGGCGCGATCATCCGCTCGACCGCCGCGTTCGGCGGGCACGGCATCATCCTGCCCCAGCGCCGCTCGGCGGGTGTGAACTCCGCGGCCTGGAAGACGAGCGCCGGTGCTGCCGCGCGCATTCCGGTGGCCATGGCGACGAACCTCACCACGCAGCTGAAGGAGTTCAAGAAGCAGGGCGTGTTCGTGATCGGCCTGGACGGCGGCGGAGATGTGTCGCTGCCGGCGCTCGAGCTCGCCGATCGCCCTGTGGTCATCGTCGTCGGATCCGAGGGCAAGGGTCTCTCGCGCCTGGTGACCGAGAACTGCGACCAGATCGTCTCGATCCCGATCTCCGCGGCCACCGAGTCGCTGAACGCCGGCATCGCGGCATCCGTCGCGCTGTACCAGGTCGCGACCGTGCGCGCACAGCTCGCCGGGAAGTAGTCAGGAGAGGTCATGGCTCGCATCGCCGTCATCGGAGGAACCGGCTACGCCGGCTCGAACATCGTCGCGGAGGCCGTGTCACGCGGACACTCCGTGGTCTCGGTCGCGCGTTCTGTGCCGACCGAACGCGTCGAGGGCGCGGTGTACATCGAGGGGAACATCCTCGATGTGCCAGGCCTGCTGACCCAGATAGAAGAGGTCGACGTCGTGATCCAGGCGCTGTCGCCGCGTGGTGACATGGTCGGCAAGGTGCGTCCGGCGACCGCTGAGCTGTTCGCGGCGCTGCCCGATGGCGTGCGTCTCGGCGTCGTCGGGGGAGCGGGCGGCAGCCTGGTCGCACCTGACGGTCCTCGGCTCGTGGATGCGGGCTTCCCCGAAGAGTTCAAGGCCGAAGCCATGGAGGCGATCGGTGTGCTGGAGGACCTCCAGAACACCTCGGAGGACAAGGACTGGTTCTTCGTGCACCCGGCCGGCGGCTTCGGCAACTGGGCACCGGGTGAGCGCAGCGGGACGTACCGCGACGGCGGGCCGGTCCTGGTGACGGATGCCGCGGGCGAGTCGTACATCTCAGGACGTGATCTCGGTGTCGCGTTCGTCGATGAGATCGAGAACCCGAAGCATCACCGCGAGAACTTCGCCGTCGGCTACTGAGCCGTCGGCTACTGAGCCGTCGGTCCCTGAGCCCTCGGCCACTGACCGCTAGACGAGATCGCGCCAGTCGACCTCGCCGGTGTCGTCGGTGACCGCCACGGCGCCGGTCATCACCGGAAGCGACATCGTCTCGGTCGGTGGGCCCATGATCGTGGCCTCGTCGCGGCGGTGCCGCAGCACGTCGTTGATGTACGAGGTCAGCACCTCGGCCAGGGGGATGGATCTGCCGTTCGCCTGCGAGAGGTACCAGCGGTGCTCCAGCACCTGGTGGAACACCTCCGCAGGCTCGAGCTTGGCGCGCAGGTCGTACGGGATCGCGCGTACCACCGGTTCGAAGACCCTGGTGAGCCATTCGTGCGCGTACATCTCCTCGTCCGCCCACTCCTTCTTGGAGCGCGCGCGGAACTCGTCGAGGTCGTTCAGCAGCCGCCTGGCCTGGTTCTCCTCGACGTCGAGACCGGTGAGTCGGATGAGCCGGCGCTGGTGGTGGCCCGCGTCCACGACCTTCGGCTGTATCTCGACGACCGTGCCATCGCCGGTCGTCGTCATCGACATCTCGTCGATGTCGAAGCCGAGAGCGTTCAACCGCTCGACGCGTTCCGTGATGCGCCACGTCTCGTTCGCCGAGAACGACTCCTCGGCGGTGAGCGCCGCCCACAGCGAGTGATACGACGAGACGATGCCGTCTGCGATGGCGATGGCGTCCACGCCATGCTCGAGACGCCCACCGGCGGCGAGGTCCATGATCTCGCCGGCGATGTTCGTGCGTGCGAGATCCAGGTCGTAGAGACGCTGCCCCTGCGTGAGACCCTCTTCATGCAGTTCGCCGGTCTCGGCATCCACCAGATACGCGGCGAAGGCGCCTGCGTCCCGGCGGAACAGCGTGTTCGACAGCGAGACGTCGCCCCAGTAGAACCCGATGTTGTGAAGACGGACGAGCAGCACCGCGAGAGCGTCGACCAGGCGGGTGGCCGTGTCTGGACGCAGCACGCGGGTGAAGAGCGCGCGATATGGCATCGAGAACCGCAGATGCGATGTCACGAGCACTGCGGGCAGCGGGGTTCCTGCGTCGTCCGATCTTCCGGCGATCACCGCGACCCGATCGACGCATGGCACGTCGAGACGCGCGAGCCCTCCGAGCATGTCGTACTCGCGCTGGGCCATCTCTGCCGTGGTCTCCTTGACGGCGACGACGCGGCCGGACAGATCGGCGAAGCGCACGAGATGCCTGGAGAGTCCCTTGGGCAACGAGACGATGCGTTCGGACGGCCATTTCGCGAGCGGCGTCGACCATGGCAGCGACAGCAGGTCGGGGGTGACCTTGCTGGCGGTGATGCGCAGTGCGTCCTGCATGTGGCTCCCGGGAAACGACACGGCGCGGGCGACCCGAAGGTCAGCCCGCGCCGTATGCGATGGAACTTACGCGGCCGAGACGATCGGCTTGTCGTTCAGACGCAGGCCCGACTCGATGTCGAACGCGTGGACGTGGCCCACGTTCGCTGCGAGGGTGACGGTCTCGCCGGCGTTCGGGTGGCTGCGGCCGTCGACGCGAGCGACCAGGTCGGTGCGCTTGCCGTTGATGTCGGTGTGACCGTAGAGGTAGCCGTCTGCGCCGAGCTCTTCGACGAGGTCGACCGTGACCGAGAGGCCCTTGCCGTCGGCGGGGCCGACGACGATGTCCTCGGGGCGGACGCCGACCGTGACCTGGCTGCCGTTCGCACGACCGACGGTGTCGCGGTCGAGCGCGACGACCTCGGTGCCGAACCGCACGCCGCCCTCGGCGAGATCCGCCGAGAAGAGGTTCATGGCAGGCGAGCCGATGAATCCGGCGACGAACACGTTCTCCGGCTTCTCGTACAGGTCGCGAGGCGTGCCGACCTGCTGCAGCAGACCGTCCTTGAGGACGGCGATGCGGTCACCCATCGTGAGCGCCTCGGTCTGGTCGTGCGTGACGTAGACCGTGGTGACGCCGAGACGACGCTGCAGCGAGGCGATCTGCGTACGCGTCTGCACGCGCAGCTTCGCGTCGAGGTTCGACAGCGGCTCGTCCATGAGGAACACCTGCGGCTGACGGACGATCGCGCGACCCATGGCGACGCGCTGACGCTGACCACCGGAGAGCGCCTTCGGCTTGCGGGTCAGGTACTCCTCGAGGTCGAGGAGCTTGGCGGCCTCGAGCACGCGGGCTGCGCGCTCTTCCTTGTTGACTCCGGCGATCTTCAGGGCGAAGCCCATGTTCTCGGCGACCGTCATGTGCGGGTACAGCGCGTAGTTCTGGAAGACCATGGCGATGTCACGGTCCTTCGGGGGAACGTCGGTGACGTCGCGATCGCCGATGAGGATGCGGCCGTCGTTGACCTCTTCGAGGCCGGCGAGCATGCGCAGGGACGTGGACTTTCCGCAACCGGAAGGGCCGACGAGGACGAGGAATTCGCCGTCTGCGACCTCGAGGTCGAGCTTGTCGACCGCCGGGCGGGTGCCGCCCGGGTAAAGACGCGTCGCCGCGTCGAACGTGACAGATGCCATTGTTTTCTCCTTCACCGGCAGGTACGTGCCGGACGATCCGTTGTGATGGATGCGGCGGGTATGAGCCGCCGTGGCCCACCTTTGGGCCGAGTCAAGTATGGCACGCGGCGGCCGCACCTGGGTATTTCCCAGCCTGACTGGTTAACATCGATTGCGGTCCTGCTCGTGAAGAGGACGCCGGGGAGCCCGTCCCCATCAAGACTTTCAAGAGGAACGATGTCGAGCGACGAAACGCCGAACGTCCCCACCCCTCGCAATTCTCGTGAGGCGGTCCGGGAGAAGGCACAGAAGGTGCACGCCAAGCAGTCGAGGGCGCGCATCATGCGACGGATCGTCGTCGGCGCTGTCGCCGTGGTCGCCGTCGGTGCGATCGGCACCGCAGTGACCATGGCCGTGACCTCGTCGGTGTCGAAGCCGGCGCTGAGCCCTACCGGCATGGACGCGGACGGCATCATCGTGAACACAGCTCCCAGTGTGGGCGCCGAGGATGTGCCCGAGACTCCCGCGCCGGAGGAGACCGAGGCCGGCGCAGGCGAGACGGCTGCGCCGACGCCCGAGCCGACCGCATCGCAGGCGGCAGTCGACGTGCACATCTACGTCGACTACCTGTCGCCGGGTGCGGGCGAGTTCGAGCGCGCCAATGCTCGTCAGCTGGCCGGATGGATCAACGAGGGTGCTGTCACCGTCACGTATCACCCTGTCTCGATGCTCACCGCGAGCTCGAACGGCACGAAGTACTCGCTGCGTTCGGCGGCGGCGGCGGCCTGCGTGGCGACGCACTCGCCGGAGCAGTTCTACACGTTCAACCACGAACTCCTCGTCGACCAGCCCGAGATGGACACCGACGGACGTTCGGACATCGAGCTCGCCGACCTTGCGATCGCGGTCGGTGTCGATGACCCGAAGGTGATTCGCAGCTGCATCGAGGAGGGCGATTTCGCCTCATGGGCGAAGGACGCCACCTCTCGTGCGCTCGAGGGACCGCTCGTGGGCTCCGACGACCTCGTGCTGACCAGCGCTCCGATGATCGTCGTGAACGGACAGGCGTATGTGGGCTCTCTGAAGGACCCCGCGGAGTTCTCGCAGTTCGTGCTCACGGTGGCCAGCGACACTGAAGGTTCCTCGTCGACGTCTGAGCCGACGCCCGCACCGACAGCATCCGAGACACCGGCCGAGTAGCCGGTTCGGAGTCGAGCTCCGGTCTCGCTAAACTGGAGCGGTTCGCCGACTTAGCTCAGCTGGTAGAGCACCTGTCTTGTAAACAGGATGTCACGGGTTCGAATCCCGTAGTCGGCTCCATCTCGCCTGAACGTCGCTCTATCGCGCGCTGTTCGGCCTCCGCCCACGCCGGGGACGATCGTGCCATGCCGCAATCGCCTCCGGGGTGAGATCATCGCGGTCCCAGAGGTACCCGGAGACGTTCCCGATCGGATCGATGAACGCATCGCTGGCCGACGACGCATCACCGGAGTCGCGCCGGCGCATCGTCTGGCGAAGCGACACGGGCGTCACCCCGAGCAGTTCGGCGACCTCGTCGATCGTCGCGTAGCGCGCGGCGAAGCGCGGGTCCGCGGTACCGTCGCGCAGCGCGCGAGGGCGCGAGCCGCCTTCCTCAGTTCCCATCGAATCTCCTCCGTCGGTGAAGCCTCACGATAGCCGAGACGCGCTGCGGCGTCCCGCGGCACCGCAGATAGCATGACCGAATGGATGAGCCCCTCACCCGCCTCGATCTGGCAGGCACGCACAACTTCCGCGAGGTCGCCCCAGGCGTGCTGAAGCCCGGGGTGCTGTACCGCTCGGACGCGCTGCACCGGCTCACCCGCGAGGGACGCAGGAGGCTGAGGCAGCTCGGCATCCGGCAGGTCATCGACCTCCGATCGGCCATCGACCGACGCATCGGAGGGCGCGACCGGCTTCGGGGCACTGGTGCGACACGACTGTCGGTGCCGATCGACGGTGCACCCCGCACGATCGACCCGCGCACCCTCACGCTGCGACAGGTGTACGAGACGGTGCTGTCGCGTCATCAGGGCGATTTCGGACGGGTGATCCGCACCGTCGCGTCGGCGGATGCTCCCGTGCTCGTGCACTGCACCGCGGGCAAGGATCGCACCGGCTTGGTCGTCGCCCTCATCCTCACAGCGCTCGATGTCGACCGCGACATCATCCTGGCCGACTACTCCGCGACGGCGGCGAACCTTTCGGGGGAGTGGACGGAGCGGATGCTGCGCAGGATGCGCCGATTCCGCGTGCCCATCACGGACAACCTGGTTGAGGTGCTCGCGGGGTCGCCGGTAGAGGCGTTGAGCGACGCGTTCGACTGGCTCGACCGAGAGCACGGCGGCGCTCTGCCGTACCTGGAGAGGGCGGGCGTGGACGGCCCCGTACGCGACCAGTTGCGCAGGGCCCTGCTTCCCCGCAGCAGTTGAGTCGCGGTTGCGTCAGGCCGGCTCCTCGGCCCTTCGCCGCCTGAGGAGCAAAGGCGCGCCCAGACCGTGCAGCACGATGCTTCCCACGACCGTCGCGACCATGACGGTCAGCACGATCACGCCCTCGTCCTCAGGGAGTGCGTTGTACGCGAGCAATCCGAACACGATCGACGCCGTGCCGCGCGGGCCGAGAGCGCCGACCAGGAGACGGTCGCCTCTGCCGACGGTGCTGCGCATGAGCGAGAGGTACACCGGGATGATGCGCAGCACGGTCAGCGCGAGCACGGCGAACAGCAGCATCCACCAGTCGATCCCCGACACGACCACGACGAGCATCGCGCCGCCGAGCACGAACCACACGAAGCTCGCCGCCAGGGAGCCCACCTCCTCCACGAGAAGCAGCTCGCTGTGGTCGATCCCTTCGGACAATCGCCCCTTCGTGCGTGTCATCCGGTAGCCGATCCCCGCGACGAAGGCGGCGACGAAGCCGTTCGCGTCGAACGCCGGTATGTTCGCCACGCCGTAGGCGATCAGAGGGAGGATCAGCATGACGTAGCGGGCGCCGAGTGCATCCGCGATCGCCCGCGCACGCACGATGCGCACGATGTATCCGATTCCGGCACCCAGCACGACGCCGATCACGATGGCGATGACCGTCGACGGCACCGCGTTGATGAAGACGTCGAAGAACCTGATGATCGGTGCCTCGAGCGAATCCTCGGTGATATCGGATTCGGGCGTGTGCGAGAACGTCGACCAGATGACGGCCAACGCGAGCGACATGCCGAACACCGGAGAGATCAACCCGTCGTTGTACCCGCTCTCCACGTTCAGGATCTGACGCAACCGCGCGGGAACGCGCCGATTGCGCAGCAGCGACGCGGCCGGAGCGAAATCGGTCGGCAGGATCACGCACGCGATCACGAAGAGCACGAGCAGACCGGCGTCGGGTATCAGGAACGCGCCCGCCGTCACGGTCAGTGCGATCGACAACGGCAGCGCGATGAGCACGAGACGCGCGATCACCTTGCCTTCGCGGCCGAAGATGCCGCCCTTGACCTCGGTGGCGTCGACGAACAGCAGGACCGCGAGGATGACCTCGACGATCTTCTCGGAGATCGGCGAGTCGATCGCGCTGCCGAAGGCATCGACGTCCCAGATGACAGTGGCAGCACCGAGCAGCAGCAGTCCCAAGGGTCCTGCGACTCCCCAGCGCTCGAACCGGTGCGAGATCAGCGACCAGAGCAGGATCGCGGCGAGACCGATCAGGACGAGATGCGGCATGCTCACGCCTAGGGCCGGGCCGAGACGGTGATCCGCTCGGCCAGCTCGCCGGACGCGAGGAGTGCTTCGTCGATGAGCTCGCGACTCGGCGGGCCGTTCAGCCATTCCTGACTCATGCCAGGGGGGATCAGCACCGGCATCCGATCATGGAACTCCTTGAGGTGCTCCGCGGCCGGTGCCATCACGATGGAATAGCACGTGATCCATTCGCCGTCCGGTGTGCGCCCGCGCTGGGTCACGGCGGCCATTCCGAACAGTGCCTGGTTGTCGAGGGCGAACTCGTGCCATACCCTCGCCGGCTTCTGCATCTCGAACCATCCGGTCGACGGCACGATCGCGCGGGTCTTGAGTCCGTTCGGGCGATCCTGCAGGCGTTCGGACCGCGTGTTGATCGAGGGGAACTTCGCCGGCTCGCCGTTGACGAGATAGCCCCACCACGCGGGCTCCACAGCGACCGCGCCGCCATCGGAGACCACCAGCGGATTCAGATTGCGCAGATTCCTGCCGGTCGGTCGCAGGGTCTCGCCATCGTTCTGCTCCGCCCAGGTCCGGAGCCCCTCGATGACGTCGGCGTCCGCCTCGGCAAGCAGCTCGGCGTCGGTGAATCGGGGATCCAGTCCGTAGCTCGCGCACATGCCGCAAGAGTAGCGCCGACCGGCGACTTCGGGCACGTGCAACCGCTCGGGTAGTGTGCTCAGGTGACCGTGACCCGAAGCGTTCCCGCGCCGTTGGCGCTCGGCGGTGCCGTCGCGATCGGCGCGATGACGGCGATCCAGGCGCGCATCAACGGAGTGCTCGGCGTGCGCATCGACGACGGCATCGTCGCCGGACTCGTCTCGTTCGGCGCGGGGCTCGTCGCCCTCATCGTCGTCACCGTCGCGCTGCCCTCGGCGCGCGCAGGCGCCGGACGCCTCTGGCGAGGTGTCCGCTCCCGCACCATTCCCAACTGGATGCTTCTCGGCGGCGCCTGCGGAGCGCTCACGGTGTCGACGCAGGGCGTGACCGCGGGTGTGCTGGGCGTCTCGCTGTTCACGGTGGGCGTCGTCGCCGGTCAGACCGTGCACGGCCTCGTGCTGGATCGGATCGGATTCGGGCCGGCCGGAGTCGTGGCCGTGACCCCCGGGCGTGTGCTCGGCGGTGTGTTCGCACTCGCGGCGGTGGGCGTGTCGCTCAGCGGAGACGTGATCGCGAGCACGCCGCTGTGGCTGCTGCTGCTCCCGTTCGCCGCCGGTGTCGGCATCGCATGGCAGTCGGCGGCGAACGGGCGCCTCGCCCAGCGTGTGGGCTCTCCCATGACGGCGACACTGATGAGCTTCATCGCCGGCACCGCTGTGCTCATCGTCGCGGCCGCCATCAGCGTCGCGGTGCGAGGGATGCCGGACGCGCTGCCGCTCGAGCCGTGGCTGTATCTCGGCGGGCTGCTCGGCTTCGCCTACATCCTGCTCGGAGCGGCGATCGTCGCGCACACCGGGGTGCTGCTGCTCGGGCTCGGCTCGGTGCTCGGCCAGTTGACCGCGTCGGTGATCATCGACGTGCTGTGGCCGCCGGCATCCGGGCCGGCGCACTGGCAGCTCGCGCTGATGATCGCGGTGGCCGTGGCCTCCGTCGTGGTGGCGCTGCCGTGGCGTCGTCGTCGTCGCTGACTACTTCTTCGACTTCTTCGGCTTCTTCTTCGGCATCGCGGTCAGCATCGCTTCGGCATCGACGCTCCTGCGGCGCCCCGGCTTCTTGCCCGCAGGCTTGCCCCCGACGTAGAGCCACCCCAGGAGCTCCTCGTTCTTGCGCAGTCCGTGCGCCTTCGCGACCGCCTTGGATCGGGTGTACTCGCCCGTGCGCCAGAAGACTCCCCAACCGGCCTCGTCGAGCAGCAGACTCAGGGTGTGCGCGACGCCGGAGGCGACGGCCTCCTGCTCCCAGCGCGGCACCTTGCTTCGTGAACGGTAGCTCGCCACGACGGCGATCAGCAGGGGAGCGCGCAGAGGCTTGGAGGAGGGGCTCTTGTCGCCCTCGGCCTTGGCCAGCGCCTTCCCGAGCGTCACCCGGTCGTCGCCGCGCAGCTCGATCAGGCGCCACGGACGCAGCGAGGAATGGTCGGCGACGCGACCGGCGGCCGTGATCAGTGTCAGCAGTTCCTCGCGGGTCGGAGCGGCATCCGTGACCTTGGACCAGGAATGCCGCGCCCTCACGGCATCGAGTGCGCTCACGCGTCGGTGTCGCCGGGGGTGAAGTTCAGCGCGAGGGAGTTCATGCAGTAGCGATCTCCGGTGGGGGTGCCGAACCCGTCAGGGAAGACATGCCCGAGGTGCGAACCGCAGTTCGCGCAGCGCACCTCCGTGCGCTGCATGCCGAGGGTGTTGTCCTCGATGAGCTGCACGGCGTCGGGCCGGATCGACTCGTAGAAGCTCGGCCATCCGCATCCGGAATCGAACTTCGTGCCGCTCTTGAACAGCTCGACGCCGCAGGCGCCGCAGGTGTAGAGACCCGCACGCGTCTCGTCGAGCAGCTCACCGGTCCACGCACGCTCGGTGGCGGATTGGCGCAGCACCGCGTACTGCTCGTCGCCGAGCTCCGCGCGCCACTCGTCCTCGGTCTTCTTCACGCTGTAATCCATGGTGCCTCCTGGGTCACTTCCATTCTGCCCCTCCTGCGCACCACCGGCGTCGCATCCGATGGTCGCCGGCGCGACAATGAGGACATGACGGATGCTGTGCGCGAACGCTACGGGCGCTTCGCCCTTGACGAGGCTCCTGGGCGCTCCGCCCTCTACGAGGAGTGGGCGCGCGGGGTCGAGGGCGACGCCGACGTGCAGGAGGTGCTCGCACGGATCCCGGCGAGGCATCGGCAGCCTCCGCTCGTGTTCGCCGTGACGCGGATGCTGGGGGCGCCCCTCGCCGGGTTCGATCAATGGCGCCGTTTCCTCCTCGCCCACGCCGACGAGATCGTCGCCGAGTGCGGGGCCCGCCGGGTGCAGACCAACGAGCCGTTGCGACTCGCACCGCTGCTGCCCGTGCTCTCGGAGATCGACGGTCCCGTGGCGCTGCTGGAGATCGGGGCATCCGCCGGGCTGTGCCTGTACCCCGATCGCTATTCGTACCGTTTCGTGGATGCGGAGGGAGAGCTGCGGGCGACTCTCGATCCGGACGACGGGGCGTCGGAGGTCGTCCTGTCGAGCGAGGTCCGCGGCGAGATGCCGCCGGTGCGGATGCCGCACGTCGTCTGGCGTGCGGGTATCGACCTGGACCCGCTCGATGCGCGGGATCCGCGTGATCGCGCGTGGCTGCAGGGTCTGGTCTGGCCGGGGGAGTCGGGGCGGGAGGAGCGCATCGCCGCCGCCCTCGATGTCGCAGCCGCAGAGCCGCCGATGATCGTGCGGGGTGACGCCGGCGACCGGATCGCGTCGGTCGCCGCATCCGCGCCAGCGGATGCCACGCTCGTGATCACGACGCCGGGAGTGCTCGCCCACATCCCCTGGGCGGCGCGGCAGGCGCTCATCGCACAGGTCCGGGCGCTTCCTGCCCGCTGGATCACGATCGACGCGCCATCGCTGCACGACGCCTGGCAGCCTGCGCTCGACCCCGATACGTGGCCGGGGTTCGTCGTCGCGATCGACGGCGACGTGCGAGCGGCTGCGGATCCATTGGGGCGATGGTGGGAGTGGCGCGCCGGCGCGGGAGATGTTCGCGCATAGCCTGGGGGCATGCTCGGAGACCTCACTGATCGCGACCGCGCGATCCTCGCGCTCGAAGCGCGCTGGCCGCGCCACGGCGGGTCCAAGGAGGAGGCGATCCGCAGCGCTCTCGGCATGAGCCCTGCCCGCTACTACCAGTTGCTCGGTCGCCTCATCGACACCGAGCAGGCTCTCGAGCACGACCCGCTCCTGGTGAGGCGTCTGCGCCGCCTGCGCGAGAACAGGACCGATCAGCGCGTGGCCAGGATGCGCGGATTCGCCGGCTGACAGGCGTCTCCTGTGGGTGGATTCTCGGCGACGGGCAGATAGCATCGTCGGGTGTCCAAATCCGTGAGAGATCGATTCGATGACGTTGCGCCCTCCTCAGGGCGTGTGGGAGCGCATCGCGCCGAAGCTCCGGGGATGAACGGCTGGATCGTGCTGCTGTGGTCGTTCGTCGCCGCGCTCGTCCTCATCGTCATCGGCATCTTCGTCGCCCTCGTGCTGATGGGCCGCATCAACCTCTTCCCCACGGCGGAGCCGACCGCCGTGCCGACCCCTGAGGTCACCGGCGTCGTCGACACGACCTACAGCGTGCTCGTGCTCAACGCCTCGGGTGAGGAGAATCTGGACGTGCAGCTCCAGGAGACGATCGTCAACAGCGGATGGTCTGCGGATTCGGTGAGCTACGGGCCGGCCGGCTCGCAGGACTTCGCCGACACCACGGTCTACTACGTGTCCGAGGCGGATGAACTCGCCGCGATCGGTCTCGCGGATGTCATCGGAGGGGCGGAGGTCGTGCAGGACGATTTCTATGCCGACCCGAACAATCCCGACCAGAAGCAGCTCGTGATCGTCATCGGAACCGATCGTGCGACCGTCGCGCCCGAGTCCGAAGAGCCTCCCGTCGAATAGACGTCGGTCGCGGCTTGCACTCGATGGGGTCGAGTGCCAGAATGGGCGTTAGCACTCGCATACCCTGAGTGCTAATCAGAACGTCTACGTCCAGGAGGGACGACAAAACTCATGGCAAAGATCATCGCTTTCGATGAGGAGGCCCGCCGCGGCCTCGAGCGTGGCTTGAACATCCTCGCCGACGCTGTCAAGGTGACCCTCGGCCCGCGCGGTCGCAACGTCGTGCTCGAGAAGAAGTGGGGCGCCCCCACGATCACGAACGACGGTGTCTCGATCGCCAAGGAGATCGAGCTGGACGACCCGTACGAGAAGATCGGCGCGGAGCTCGTCAAGGAGGTCGCCAAGAAGACCGACGACGTCGCGGGTGACGGAACCACCACCGCGACCGTCCTCGCTCAGGCGCTCGTCCGCGAGGGCCTGCGCAACGTCGCAGCCGGCGCCGACCCGATCTCGCTCAAGCGCGGCATCGAGAAGGCCGTCGCAGCCATCACGGCCGAGCTGCTCGCCAGCGCGAAGGAGATCGACTCCAAGGAGCAGATCGCCGCCACGGCATCCATCTCCGCCGCCGACACCGAGATCGGCGAGCTCATCGCCGAGGCGATCGACAAGGTCGGCAAGGAAGGCGTCGTCACCGTCGAGGAGTCGCAGACCTTCGGCACCGAGCTCGAGCTCACCGAGGGCATGCGCTTCGACAAGG